>JADEYI010000354.1_pt1 | contig 69560 bp, 61 predicted proteins | sample 8542331 | NCBI WGS metagenome assembly JADEYI01 (sample SAMN16510988, study PRJNA670497) | mine drainage metagenome | isolation source: biofilm near Copperflume 1 | place: Germany: Marsberg coppermine Kilianstollen | collected 2018-02 | reverse complement strand
GCCGATCGGCGCACTACCGGTGCGCAGGTCGAGGACGAAGGCATCGAGCTCAAGACTTCCGGGCGCATCGGTGAGCGCTACGACGACAAGGTGCACGTGGACGTGACCTCCTTCAACCGCTCGGTCCTGCTCACCGGCGAGGCTCCCGAAGAGCGCATCAAAGCCGACATCGAGAAGATCGCGCTCGCGGTGCCGAATGTGCGCGGGGTCACGAACGAAATCGAGATCGCCGGCGTGCCCTCCGCGCCCGCGCGAGCCAATGACGGCTACCTCACCGCCAAGGTGAAGGGGCGCTTCCTGGACGCCGACAAGTTCAATCCGATCCATGTCAAGGTGGTCTCCGAGGCGGGCGTGGTGTTCCTGATGGGGATCGTGACCGAGCAGGAGGCCGCCGACGCGGTCGAGATCGCGCGCACCACCGGCGGCGTGCGCAAGGTGGTCAAGATCTTCGAATACTGCAAGCCGACCGACGACATCTGCCGCCCGCGCCAGAAGGCTGCGGCCGAGCCGAAGAAGTAGCTCCCGCCGCCGAACGCGTTCCGCGTGGCGCAGACACCGCCAGAATTCGAGCGCAAGGTCCGCTCGCCCAAGGACCTCCCGCGCTGGCTAGCATTGCTCGCGCGGCCGCTGGTGTTCACCAACGGCGTTTTCGACCTGCTGCACTGGGGCCACGTCACCTACCTGGCGCGCGCGCGCGCCTGCGGCGCCTCGCTGCTGGTGGCACTGAACTCGGATGCCTCTGCGCGGCGGCTCGGCAAGGGCGAGGACCGGCCGCTCAATCCGCTCGAGGACCGCATGGCCGTGGTCGCCGCGCTCGAGGCGGTAGGCGCGGTGACCTGGTTCGATGAGGACACCCCTGCTGCGCTGATCGAGGCATGCCGCCCGGACGTGCTGGTCAAGGGCGGCGACTGGCCCGTCGAGCGCATCGTCGGCGCGCGCGAGGTTATTGCGCGCGGCGGGCAGGTGCATTCGATTCCGTGCGAGCACGAGCGCTCCACGACACGCCTGCTCGAGCGGATCCGCCGTTGAATTTGCGATACCATTTTGCATGCGACTGCACCAGCTCAAGATTGACTACGAGACAGAGCAAGACAGGCTCCTGATGCTGGTTTCCGCGAGCGACGGGGTCGAAGTTCGGCTCGCGCTGACGCGGCGCTTCGTCAAGTTGCTCTGGCCGCTGCTGGTGAAACTGGCCGAAGAGGCGAGCCCTCGGATCAGCACCCAGTCCAATCCCGAGGCGCGCAAGGCCCTGTTCGGGATCGAGCACGAGCAGGCGGTCTCGCGCGCCGATTTTTCCCGCGCCTACGAGGAAAAGCCGCGCTCGACGCCGTTGGGCGAAGCGCCGTTGCTGCTGGCCCGCATCCAGACCGGGCGCAACCGCGAAGGCCAGCCGGTCGTCGCACTGCACCCGGCCGAAGGCAGCGGCGTGACCTTGACTTTTGATTCGGTGCTGCTGCACTCCGTGTGCCGGCTGCTGCAGTCCGCGGTCAAGAAGAGCGACTGGGACATGGATCTGCAGCTGCCCGACGCGCAAGAGCGGCCACCCGCCGAGCGCGCACCGCGCACGCTCAACTAGCGCGCATCGCCTCGAGCCGCTCCGAGATTTCGAGCCACTCCGTTTCGGCGCGCGCGAGCTCCCACTTGAGCCGCGCGTCGTCCTCCAGCGCCTGCGCAAGCGCCTGTTTTTGCGCATCGGCGTACAGCCCAGGCTCGGCCAGCCGCGCGACCACCGCGGCATGCTCGGCGGACAGCTTCTCGACCCTGGTTTCGACGCGCGCGAGCCGCTGCTCGATGGGGTGCAGGCGCGCGCGCTGCGTCTCGCGCGCCGCGGCGTCTTCGCGCCGCGCCTCGCGCCGGCTGCGCCTGGGCTCGCTGGGCGCGGCGCCGCGCTCCTGCTTCAGGCGCAGCCGGCGGTAGTCCTCGAGGTCGCCGTCGAATTCGGCCACGCGCCCCTCGCCGACCACGAGGATGCGGTCGGCGCAGGTTGCGAGCAGGTGGCGGTCGTGCGACACGATGACCAGCGCCCCGGCGTAGCTCTGCAGCGCCATCGCGAGCGAGCGGCGCATTTCCAGGTCGAGGTGGTTGGTCGGCTCGTCCAGCAGCAGCAGGTTCGGGCGCTGCCTGACCAGCGCCGCGAGCGCGAGGCGCGACTTCTCGCCGCCCGAGAGCGGTCCGATCGGTCGTTCGGCGCGCTCGGCGGCGAAGCCGAAGCGGCCGAGGAAGTCGCGCAGTTTCTGCTCGCGCTCGCCGTGGAACAGGCGCCGCATCATCGCGAGCGGGGTCTCCTCGGCGCGCAGCATCTCGACCTGGTGCTGGGCGAAATAGCCGATCACGATGCCGCGCCCCTCTGCGCGGCGCCCGGACAGAGGCGCGAGCTCGCCCGCCAGCAGCCGCACCAGCGTCGTCTTGCCCGCGCCGTTGGCGCCGATCACCGCCAGCCGGTCGTTGCGCGCGACGACCATGGAGATGCCGGCCAGGACCGGGCGGTCGCCGTATCCCGCCGCGGCGTTCTCCAGCGCCACGATCCGTTCGGGCTGGCGTTCCGGCTCTTCGAACTGAATGCGAAACGACTGCGCGGCGTATACCGGCGCGATCTCGGCCATGCGCTCGAGCTGCTTGAGCCGACTTTGAGCCTGGCGCGCCTTGCTGGCCTTGGCGCGGAAGCGCTCGACGAACGACGTGATGCGCTGCACCTCCTTGCTCTGGCGCGCGGCGAGCGCGGCTTGCTGCGCGAGCTCGATCGCCTGCAGCCGCTCGTAGGCCGAGTAGTTGCCGGCGTACAGGCGCAGCGTCGCGTTGCCGATAGCAAGGGTATGGTCCGACACGCGGTCCAGGAAATCCCGGTCGTGCGAGACGACCAGCAGCATTCCGGCGTAGCCGCGCAGCCAGTTCTCGAACCACAGAATGGTGTCAAGGTCGAGGTGGTTGGTCGGCTCGTCCAGCAGCAGGTCGGACGGGCGCACAAGGGCCCGGCCGAGGTTGAGCCGCATGCGGTAGCCGCCGGAGAACTCGCGCACCGGCCGCAGCGCGTCGGCTTGCGCGAAGCCCAGGCCCGCGAGCAGCGCCATTGCGCGCGCCTGCGCGGTATAGCCGCCCGCATGCGCGTAGCGCTCGTGCGCGAGCGCGAGCCGCTCGCCGTCGCCGGCGCTCTCCGTCGCGATAATTGCGGCCTGCGCGGCGCGCAGCTCGGCGTCAGCATCCAGAAGGTATTCGATCACCGGTTGTTCGAGGGCGGGGGCCTCCTGCTCAATGCGCGCGATGCGCGTGCTGGGCTGCAGCTCGCAGTCCCCCGCGTCGGCCGCGAGCTCGCCCGCGATGAGCGCGAGCAGGCTCGACTTGCCGCTGCCGTTGGCTCCGACCAGACCGACCTTCCAGCCGCGCTCGAGAGTGAGCGAAGCGCCGCTGAACAGCGCCTGGATGCCGCGCGAGAGCGCGAGATTGCGAAACAGAATCATGCGAATGTCCGAGGAGGGACCGGAGTATAATTCGGCCTTCCGTGATCGTTACACTTCCGGGCGGTTCCGTTATCAGCTCAGCATTCGAACAACTCAATCTCATCCCGCCGCTGCTCGCAGCGGTGGCCGAGCTCGGGTACGACAAGCCCACGCCAGTGCAGGAACAGGCGATTCCGCTGGTTTTGCAAGGGCGCGACCTGATGGCCGGCGCGCAGACCGGCACCGGCAAGACCGCCGCCTTTGCGCTGCCCATCCTGCAGCGGCTCGCCCCGCAGGCGAGCACCAGCACCTCTCCCGCGCGCCATCCCGTGCGCGCCCTGATCCTGACGCCGACGCGCGAGCTTGCGATTCAGGTCGAGGAGAGCTTCCGCGAATACGGCAAGCACCTGCCGCTGCGCACCGCGGTGGTCTACGGCGGCGTCGACATGAATGCGCAGATCGCCCAGCTACGGCTCGGCGTCGAGATCCTCGTCGCCACGCCCGGACGCCTGCTCGACCACGTGCAGAACAAGACCGTCATGTTCGGCCAGACCTCGATTCTGACGCTCGACGAAGCCGATCGGATGCTGGACATGGGGTTCATGCCGGACATCCGGCGCATCATCGCGCTGCTACCGCCGGTGCGCCAGAACCTGATGTTCTCGGCCACTTTTCCCGAAGAGATCCGCAGGCTGGCAGCGACGATTCTGAGGGATCCGGCGGAGGTCCAGGTTGCCGCGCGCAACGCGGTCGCCGACCTGGTGACCCACGTCGTGCATCCCGTGGCGCGCGAGAAGAAGCGCGAGCTGCTGTGCCATCTGATCCGCACCCGCAACCTGAGCCAGGTGCTGGTGTTCACCGGGACGCGCATCGGCGCCAACCGGCTGGCGCACCAGTTGCGTCGCGAGCACATCCACGCCGATGCGATCCACGGCGACAAGTCACAGGCCGAGCGCCTGGTGGCGCTGGAGGACTTCAAGGCCGGGAAGGTGGCGGTGCTGGTGGCGACCGACGTGGCCTCGCGCGGGCTCGACATCGAGGGGCTGCCGCAGGTCATCAATTTCGACGTCCCGCACTCGCCTGAGGACTATGTGCACCGCATCGGCAGGACCGGGCGCGCCGGATTGACCGGAGAGGCGATTTCGCTCGTCGCGCCCGACGACCATGAGAAGCTCGCCGCGATCGAGAAGCTGATCAAGCGCAAGCTCGAGCGCGTCCTGGTGGCGGGTTTTGCGCCCGACGGCGGCACGGTCGCCGGCATGATTGGGCGCGAAGGCGCGCGCGAGGGCGGTCACGGCCCGCGCCGGGAGCCGAGGCTGCGCGAGGCGCCAAAACGGGACGCGCCTAGACACGAAGCGCCTAGACACGAGGCGCCGGTGCGGCGCGAGAAGCCGGCCGCGGATCCGATCTTTTCCAAGCCCTACGAGCCCGGGGAAGGCGTGGCGCCTGCGCCCGAGCCGCGCAGCGCGCACTCCCGGCGCAAGCAGCGCCCGGTGGCCGCCCTGCTGGGCGGTGTGAAGCGCGCCGCCGACGGCTGAAGCCGCGCCTGCGCTAGACGCAGCGCGCGCCGTCGACCTCGATACACACCCCGCTGATCATCGAAGCCTCGTCCGAGGCCAGGTAGAGGCAGGCGTTGGCGACGTCGAGCGGCGTGGAGAAGCGCCCCAGTGGAATGGTGGCGAGGTAAGCCGCCCGCACTTCCGGCGTGATCGTGCCGCCGGCGAATTCGGCCGACAGCGCGGTTTCCGGGCTGAATACCGGGTTGACGCAGTTGACCCGGACCTTGTCCGGGCCGAACTCGCCCGCCATCGCCTTGCTCATCAGGATCACCGCCGCCTTGGAGCTGTTGTAGACAATCAGCCCGGGGCGCGGCCGCAGGCCGGCGGTCGAGGCGATATTGACGAAGCAGCCGCCGCCCTGATGGCGGAACGTCGGCAGCACGTGGCGCGCCGACAGGTACACGCTCTTCACGTTCACCGCGTAGACCCTGTCGAACTCGGCTTCGCTCACCTCGAGGAAGGGCTTCTTGCGGTGCGTCCAGCCGGCGTTGTTGACCACCACGTCCAGGCGCCCGAACGTCGACAGCGCGCTCTGCGCGAGGCGCGCCCAGTCGGCGTCGCGCGTCACGTCGGCCTGCACGAACTGCGCACTGCCGCCCGCCTTGCGGATCGCGCCGGCGACGCGCTCGCCGGCGTCGGCGTTGATGTCATTGACGAGCACCTTCGCGCCCTCCTGCGCGAAGCGGGTGGCGATTCCCTCGCCGAAGCCGCTGCCGGCGCCCGTGACGATTGCCACCTTGTTGCCGAGACGCATGCTGTGTCCTCCTCCGGGGTTAATGTCTAGCTTTGCCTGAACGGCGAATGCTCGGCGAGCTCGTTCACATAGCGCCCGATGCCGCTCGTTTCGCGTTCCAGGAAATCCTCGACCGCGCGCGCGAAGGCGGGGTGCGCGAGCCAGTGCGCGGAAACCGTTTCCACCGGCATGAGCCCGCGGAACAGCTTGTGCTCGCCCTGCGCGCCGCCCTCGAAATATTTCAGGCCGTGTGCGATCGCGTATTCGATCGCCTGATAGTAGCAGCACTCGAAGTGCAGCAGCGGAACGTGCTCGAGGGCGCCCCAGTAGCGGCCGTAGATCGCGCCGGCGTCGACCAGACAAAGCGCGGCGGCGACCGGCGCGCCGTCGCGCTCGGCGAGGATCATCAGGGTGTGCTCGGGCTGGGTGGCGCCGATGCGCAGGAAGAACCCGAGATTCAGGTAGGGGCTGGAACGGTGCGCGGCATATGTCGCGCGATAGCCGCGGTGAAACAGCTCCCAGTGGTCGCGCTCGATCGCCGCGCCGCGCAGCCAGCGCAGCTTGACGCCGGCGTCGCGCACGCGGCGGCGCTCCTGGCGGATGTTCTTGCGCCTGGCGTGCGTCAGGCGCGCGAGGAATGCCTCGAAATCGGCGTAGCCTTCGTTGCGCCAGTGAAACTGGACCGTGCGACGCAACAGCATGCCCTGGCGCTGCATCAGCTGCGCCTCGCCTTCGGTCGGAAACAGCACGTGCAGCGAGGAGGCGTCCTGCGCCAGCTCGAGCGCGGCCGCGAGCAGGGCTTCGCGCTCGCGCTCCGACTCGGCCAGCAGGCGCGGTCCGGTCACCGGCGTGAACGGCACCGCGCCCAGCAGCTTGGGGTAGTAATCCAGGCCGTGCCGCGCGTAGGCGTCGGCCCAGGCCCAGTCAAATACGTACTCGCCGTAGGAGTGTGATTTCAGGAACAGCGGCATCGCGCCCGCCAGCGCGCCGGCACGGCGCAGCAGCAGGAAGCGCGGGGTCCAGCCGGTGCGCGCGCTGGCGCAGCCGGTATCGATCAGGGCCGATAGGAACTCGTGCCGCACGAACGGGTTGGTTCCGGCCAGCCGATTCCATTCGTCCGGTTCGACGCCGCTGAGCGATTCGACGATATCGAGACTTTCAAGCGTGCCCGCGCCGCCGTAGTGCGCCATGCGCCGATTATTCCGGAGCCCCGGGCCGCGCCGCAAGCGCAACACCGGGGCAAGGCGCGTTACAATCGGCCCGGTCGGCGGGTTGGCCGCCGGGAGGCAAACGCATGAAGAAGATCGAAGCCATCGTCAAGCCATTCAAGCTCGACGAAGTGCGCGAATCGCTTTCGGAAGTCGGGGTGACCGGGCTCACTGTCACTGAGGTAAAGGGCTTCGGCAGGCAGAAGGGGCACACCGAGCTGTATCGGGGCGCGGAGTACGTGGTCGATTTCCTGCCCAAGGTGAAGATCGAAGTCGTGGTGGCGGACAACCAGGTCGAGCCCGCGATCGAGGCGATCGTCAAGGCCGCGCGCACCGGCAAGATCGGTGACGGCAAGATCTTCGTCAGCGGGGTCGAGCACGTGGTCCGGATCCGCACCGGCGAAATCAACGAATCCGCAGTCTAGGTCCGCGCCCTCAAGAGCACAAGCACGGCGCCGCTGCCGCCGTGCGCCTGCGGCGCCTGGCAGAAGGCCAGCACCTCGTCGCGCATCATCAGCCAGTTCCTGAGCTTGTGCTTCAGCACCGGCTCGCGGTTGGGCGAGCCCAGCCCCTTGCCGTGAACGATGCGCACGCAGAGCCGGCCGCGCAACGCGCAGCGGTGCAGGAACTCGGCCACACTGATCGCCGCCTGCGCCCGGTTCATGCCGTGCAGGTCGAGATCGTCCTGGACCACCCAGTGGCCGCGCCGCAGGCGGCGCAGGGTCTGGCGCGAAAGCCCGTCGCGCAGGAAGGCGAGCTCTTCTCCCGACTCGAGCGCGTCCTCCAGCGAAACTGGCCCGTTTAGCGTCTCGGCCAGGGCGGCGCGCTCGTCGCGCCGGGTCTGCTGCGGAATCGGCGCCGGCGGCGCGCGCCTCAGCGGGCGGCGCCGGGCCGGCGCGATCGGCTGCACGTCGGCCACTGCGCGACGGAACTCCAGGTCGTGGTCGGGCGGCTTGCGTGCGGCCGGCACGGCGGCATTCCTCACCCGGCCAGGCTGTCGAGGTACTTCTCGGCGTCGAGCGCCGCCATGCAGCCGCTCGATGCGCTGGTCACGGCCTGGCGGTAGACGTGGTCCTGCACGTCGCCGGCGGCGAACACCCCGCCCACGCTGGCGGCGGTGGCGTCCCCGTTGCGCCCGCCGCGGGTCACGATGTAGCCGTTCTCCATTTCGAGCTGGCCGGCGAAGATCGACGTGTTCGGAGTGTGCCCAATCGCCACGAACAGACCCTTGATCGCGAGTTCCTTGGTCTTGTCGCCCGCCACGGGCTTCAGGCGCACCCCGGTGACGCCGCTCTTGTCGCCCAGAACTTCGTCCAGCACATGGTTCCACTCCAGGCGCACGTTGCCCTCGGCGGCCTTTTTCATGAGCTTGTCGATCATGATCTTCTCGGCCCGCAGCTTGTCGCGCCGGTGCACCAGCGTCACCGTGCGCGCGATGTTGGAGAGATACAACGCCTCCTCGACCGCGGTGTTGCCGCCGCCGATCACGGCGACGTCCTGCCCCTTGTAGAAGAAGCCGTCGCAGGTGGCGCAGGCGGACACGCCGCGCCCCATGAACTTCTGCTCCGATTCGAGCCCAAGGTACTTGGCCGAAGCGCCGGTGGCGATGATCAGCGCATCGCAGGTGTAGGTCGCCAAGTCCCCCTCGAGCGCCAGCGGCCGCTCGCCGAGGCGCGCGCTGTGCACGTGGTCGAAGACGACCTCGGTCTCGAAGCGCTCGGCGTGCTTCTGGAAGCGCTCCATCAGCTCCGGGCCCTGGACCCCGTTCGCGTCCGCGGGCCAGTTGTCCACATCGGTGGTGGTCATCAGCTGGCCGCCCTGCGCCAGGCCGGTGACCAGCAGGGGGCGCAGGTTGGCCCGCGCGGCGTACACCGCGGCGGTGTAGCCGGCCGGGCCGGAGCCGAGGATAAGTAGACGGGTGTGGCGGGTGGCCATGGCAGGGCGGGGGGCAGCAGTTGCGCTTCGGTCAATCGCGGTCGATTATAAACGACCGATTCTGCTAACATTGTCACGTTCACGGCTGCCATACCAAGCGGGGAGGAGCATGTCGGGCGTACCCACGACAGTCTCGACGACAGTGCTGAGAGCGGTGCCCCTGTTCTCGAGCGTTCCCGACGAACAATTACGCACTCTCGCCACGGTGGTCACGCGCAAGAGCGTGACCCGCGGGGCGACGATCATGGTGGCGGGCGATCAGACCGATTCGCTCTACATCATTCTTTCGGGTCGGCTGAAGGTGATGATGAGCGACGCCGAGGGCAAGGAAGTGATCCTGAGCATCCTCGGGCCGGGGGAGTTCTTCGGCGAGATGGGCCTGATCGACGACAGCCCCCGCTCGGCGAGCGTGCTGGCCATAGAGCCTTGCGAACTGCTGTCGATCGCCAAGCGCGACTTCAACAAGTGCCTGGCCGACAACTTCGAGATGGCGATGGCGGTGATGCGCGGCCTGGTGCGCCGCCTGCGCGAGGCAGACCGCAAGATCGGCAGCCTGGCGCTGCTCGACGTCTACGGCCGGGTCGCTCGCCTGCTGCTCGACATGGCGGACACGGTCGACGGCCAGAAGATGGTGACCAAGCGGCTGCCCAAGCAGGACATCGCCAAGATGATCGGCGCCTCGCGCGAGATGGTGAGCCGCGTGATGAAAGACCTGCAGCTGGGCGGTTACATCGAGATGCGCGGCTCGACCATCGTGCTGCACGAGTCGATCTTGCTGCCGGACTAGGCTCGCGCTAGAACGGATCTCACGATCCGGCGCTAAGGGCCCGCCCGGGCTGCGGTTTCGAGGAGGGAGTGGGGTACAATTCCGCACTTCCCAGCGGGCCGAAATGGCAGCAGCGCAAAAATCCTCCGCAGCCCCCCTTCCCGCCAAGCTCGCCAGCCTACTGCGCGAGGCGAAGTGGCTGGTACTGGTTGCGCTGGCGGCCTACCTGCTGCTGATCCTGGCCACCTACCACAAGGAAGATCCCGGCTGGTCGCACAGCGCGACCGTCGCGGTCACGCAGAACGCGGGCGGGCGGCTGGGCGCATGGCTCGCGGACCTGCTGCTCTACCTGTTCGGGGTTTCGGCTTACTGGTGGGCGGCGCTGTGCGCCTACGTCGTGGTCTGGGGCTACCGGCGTATCGACGGCAGCGGATTGATCGATCGCCGCCCGCTCGCGATCGCGTTCGCGGGCTTCGTGCTGCTGCTGGTTTCGAGTGCCGCGCTCGAGGCGCTGCGCCTGCAGTCGCTGCCCGCCGAGCTGCCGCTCGCGGCCGGCGGAATGGTCGGCCAGTCGGTGGGCCGCCTGGTGGCGGGCGGGTTCGGGTTGACCGGTGCGACCCTGGCGCTGATCACGCTGGTCGCGGTCGGGTTCAGCCTGTTCACCGGCATCTCCTGGCTTGCGGTATCCGAAGTCACCGGCTTCCTGCTCGAGTCGCTCTACGGCCTCGCGCGGCGCACCTGGGAGCGGCGCAAGGATCGCAAGCTGGGCGAGATCGCGCGCGAGGAACGAGACTTCGTGGTGGAGGCCGAGCGCAAGCGCGAAGAGGATCATCCGCCGCTGCGCATCGAACCTTCGATCGTCGAGATAAAGAAATCGGAGCGCGCGCAGAAGGAAAAGCAGGCGCCGCTGTTCGACGACCTGCCCGACACGCCGCTGCCGCCGCTCAAGCTGCTCGACGAGGCGCGCCACGACGCCGAGCAAGTCACCCCGGAGACGCTCGAGTTCACCTCGCGCCTGATCGAGAAGAAGCTGTCGGACTTCGGCGTCTCGGTCAAGGTCCTGGCCGCGTATCCCGGCCCGGTGATCACCCGCTACGAGGTCGAGCCCGCGGTCGGGGTCAAGGGCAGCCAGATCGTCAACCTGGTCAAGGACCTGGCGCGCGCGCTGTCGGTGGTGTCGATTCGCGTGGTGGAGACGATTCCGGGCAAGTCGTGCATGGGCCTGGAAATCCCCAATCCACACCGCCAGACGGTGCGCCTGTCCGAGATCCTCGGCTCGGCGGTGTACCACGAAACGCATTCAGCGCTCGCGCTGGTGCTCGGCAAGGACATCGCGGGCAACCCGGTGGTGGCCGACCTGGCGAAGATGCCCCACCTGCTGGTGGCCGGCACCACGGGGTCGGGCAAGTCTGTCGCCTTGAACGCGATGATCCTCGCGCTGCTGTACAAGTCGGAGCCGCGCAGCGTGCGCCTGATCCTGGTCGACCCGAAGATGCTCGAGCTGTCGGTGTACCAGGACATCCCGCACCTGCTCACGCCGGTGGTGACCGACATGAAGCAGGCGGCCAACGCGCTCAGCTGGTGCGTGGCCGAGATGGACAGGCGCTACAAGCTGATGTCGTGGGTCGGGGTGAGGAACCTCTCGGGCTACAACCACAAGGTGGCGGACGCGGAGAAGGCGGGCAAGCCGCTGGAGGACCCGGCGACCATCGAATCCGGCTCGCCGCAGCCGCTCAAGCCGCTGCCGCACATCGTGGTGGTGATCGACGAGCTCGCGGACCTGATGATGGTGGTCGGAAAGAAGGTCGAGGAGCTGATCGCGCGCCTGGCGCAGAAGGCGCGCGCGGCGGGCATCCACCTCATCCTCGCCACGCAGCGGCCGTCGGTCGACGTGATCACCGGCCTGATCAAGGCCAACATTCCGACCCGGATCGCGTTCCAGGTCGCGAGCCGGGTCGATTCGCGCACCATCCTTGACCAGTCGGGCGCCGAATCCCTGCTCGGTGCCGGCGACATGCTCTACATGCCGCTCGGAACCGGATTGCCGCAGCGCGTGCACGGCGCGTTCGTCGCCGACCACGAGGTGCACAAGGTGGTCGAGTACCTCAAGGGGCTGGCCGCGCCCGAGTACCTGCAAGACGTGCTCGAGCCGCACGAGGCACCCGAGCCGGGCGCCAACGGCGGCGGCGAAGGCGGCGGCGAGAAGGACCCGCTCTACGACCAAGCGGTGGAGATCGTGCTGCGCACCCGCCGCCCGTCGATCTCGCTCGTGCAGCGCCACCTGCGCATCGGCTACAACCGCGCCGCGCGCCTGATCGAGGACATGGAGCGCGCCGGAATGGTCTCGCCGATGCAGTCCAACGGCAATCGCGAAGTCCTGGTGCCGGCGAAGGCCGAGTAGATGCACGCCTGGCTGCGGGCGGCGGCTGCCGCCATACTCGTGCTGTGCGCGCCGCTAGCGCATGCCACGGCGCTCGAGCGCTTCGAATCCTTCCTGCACGACACCCGCTCTGCGCGCGCGGAGTTCGAGCAGCGCGTCTACGACCGCGACGGCAAGCTGGTGCAGAAATCCAGCGGCAGCTTCGAGTTCCGGCGCCCAGGGCGGTTTCGCTGGACCTACGCCGCGCCGACGCCGCAGCTGATCGTCGGCGACGGCAAGGACGTCTGGATCTACGACCGGGATCTGGACCAGGTCACGGTGCGGCGGATGGCGAAGGCGCTCGGCTCGACCCCTGCCGCGCTGCTCGCCGGCAGCGCGGAGGTCGAGCGCGCGTTCGAGTTCAGCGAGGCCGGAGCGCGCGACGGCCTCGAGTGGCTCGACGCCAAGCCGCGCGATTCCGACGCGGGCTTCGGCCTCATCCGGCTCGGGCTCGGCCCCAAGGGCGTCGAGGCGATGGAGCTGAGCGATCATTTCGGCCAGACCACGCGCCTGCGCTTCCACGACATAGTGCTCAACCCCGAGCTCGATCCCGCGGCGTTCCGCTTCACGCCGCCCAAGGGCGCCGACGTGCTCGGAGAGCGCTAAGGCGCCGGCGTGGCCGACCTATTCGGCACCGCCGCGCCGGCCGCGCCGCTCGCCGAGGCGCTGCGTCCGCAAACTATCGACGAGGTGATCGGGCAGCGCCACCTGCTCGGCCCGGGCAAGCCGCTGCGGCTCGCGTTCGAGTCCGGCAAGCCGCACTCGATGATCCTGTGGGGGCCGCCGGGGACCGGCAAGACGACCATCGCGCGCCTCATGGCGACTGCGTTCGAGTGCGAGTTCATCGCGCTGTCGGCCGTATTTTCTGGCGTGAAGGAGATCCGCGAAGCGGTGCAGCAGGCGGAAGCCGTGCTCGCGCGTTCGGGCCGGCGCACGATCTTGTTCGTGGACGAGGTGCACCGCTTCAACAAGGCACAGCAGGACGCCTTCCTGCCCTACGTCGAGCGTGGGCTGTTCACCTTCATCGGCGCGACCACCGAGAACCCGTCGTTCGAGGTGAATTCGGCGCTCCTCTCGCGCGCCACCGTTTACGTGCTGGAAAGCCTGTCGGCGCCGGACCTGGGGACGCTGCTCACGCGCACGGGGCTCGACGCGGACGAAGGCGCGCGCGAGCGCCTCGTCGGCTTCGCAGACGGCGATGCGCGCCGGCTGCTGAACGCGGTCGAGATCCTGCAGAACGCCCGGCCGGCGGGCACGATCGACGCCGCGTTCGTCGAGTCCGCGCTGGCCAGCAACCTGCGCCGCTTCGACAAGGGCGGCGAGCAGTTCTACGACCAGATCTCGGCGTTGCACAAGGCGGTGCGCGGCTCGCACCCCGATGCGTCGCTGTACTGGCTCGTTCGCATGCTCGACGGCGGCGCCGACCCCTTGTACCTCGGGCGTCGCATCGTGCGCATGGCGACCGAGGACATCGGCCTCGCGGACCCGCGCGCGCTGCGCCTCGCGCTCGACGCCTGCGAGACCTACGAGCGGCTCGGCTCGCCCGAAGGCGAGCTCGCGCTCGCCGAGGCGGTGCTCTACCTCGCCTGCGCGGCGAAGTCGAACGCGGCCTACAGCGCTTATAATGCGGCGCGCGCATTCGTCGCCGCGGACGGCACGCGGCCGGTGCCGCTGCACATCCGCAACGCCCCGACCCGGCTCATGAAGAACCTGGGCTACGGCAAGGAATACCGCTACGCGCACGACGAAGACGGCGCGTACGCAGCGGGCGAGAATTACTTTCCCGAGGGGATGCCGGCGGTCGAGTGGTACCGGCCGTCCGATCGGGGCCTGGAAGCGAGAATCCGCGAGAAACTCGAGCAGCTTCGCGCCCTGGACGCGGAAGCCGGAGGAAAGAGAAAGAAATGATCGACATCCAGTTGCTCAGGACGAACCTCGACGCGGCGGTGGCGCCCCTCGCCGCGCGCGGCTACGCTTTCCCGCGCGAGGCCTTCCTTGCGCTCGAAGCCGAGCGCAAGGAAATCCAGACCCGGACCCAGGAGCTGCAGGCGGCGCGCAACGCGCAGGCGAAGAGAATCGGCCAGGCCAAGGCCAAAGGCGAGGACGCGGGCGCGCTGATGGCCGAGTCGGGCGCGATCAACGCCCGGCTCGGAAAGCTGGAACAGACGCTCGCGCAGACGCAGGAGCGGCTGCGGCAGTTCCTCGACGGCATTCCGAACCTGCCGCACGAGAGCGTTCCGCAGGGAACGAGTGCGCAGGACAACGTCGAGCAGCGACGCTGGGGCTCACCGCGCGCGTTCGACTTTCCGCCCAAGGACCACGTCGACATCGGCGCCGCGCTCGGCATGCTCGATTTCGAGACCGCGGCCAAGCTCGCCGGCGCGCGCTTCGTGGTGATGCGCGCGGGCCTGGCGCGGCTGCACCGCTCGCTCGCGCAGTTCATGCTCGACGTGCACACGCAGGAGCACGGCTATACCGAAACCTACGTGCCCTACATGGTGAGCGGCGAGTGCGCCAACGGCGTCTCGAGCCTGGCCAAATTTAGGGACGACCTGTTCAAGCTCGAGGGCCGCGACCTCTACCTCATCCCGACTGCCGAGTACCCGGTCACCAACTTCGTGCGCGACGAGATCGTTCCGCTCGAGTCGCTGCCGCTCAAGTTCGTCTGCCACTCGCCGTGCTTCCGCTCGGAGGCGGGCGCCTCCGGCAAGGACACGCGCGGCATGATCCGCCAGCACCAGTTCGACAAGGTCGAGCTGGTGCAGATCGTGCGCCCGGAGGACTCCTACCGCTGCCACGAGGAGCTCACCGCGCACGCCGAGACGATCCTGAAGAAGCTCGCGCTGCCGTACCGCACGGTGGTGCTGTGCAGCGGCGACATGGGCTTCTCGTCGGCCAAAACCTACGACATCGAGGTCTGGCTGCCCGGCCAGAACGCCTACCGCGAGATCTCCTCGTGCTCCAACTTCGAGGCCTTTCAGGCGCGGCGCATGCAGGCGCGCTTCCGCAACGAAAAGGGCAAGCCCGAGCTGGTGCACACGCTCAACGGCTCTGGGCTGGCGGTCGGGCGCACTTTGGTCGCGATCCTGGAGAACTACCAGAACGCGGATGGCTCGATCACCGTGCCGCACGCGCTGCGGCCCTACATGGGCGGCGCGGAGAAAATAACCCGGGCCTGATAGAATTCGCCCTTCGCGTCGAGCACATCGCGATGCGGAGAGATGGCAGAGTGGTCGAATGCGGCAGACTCGAAATCTGTTGTACCCATCGGGTACCGGGGGTTCGAATCCCTCTCTCTCCGCCAGACTTGCGAAACCGGTGCGCCGCAGGCTTGGCAGTTAGGCCGAGGCGCAGCGAATTCGGTACTTCTGCCTACGGCTGCGTAACCACTGGCATCTACGAACTGCTCACGGTCGACGGCAGCATGCGCTGAGCGGAGCAGAGCGTCCAGCCAGGGCGTAGACGGCCATGGCGAGGGCGAGCGTGAGCAGGACTTCGACCCGATACTTGTCGACGCGCTTGAGCATCTGGTAGGTGATGAATCCCGCCGCGCCGACGGACGCCATGATTCCCGGCGCCGCGATCGGGTCGGTCGGCGAGATCAGGATGCTGACTGGGGAAAAGAGGCTCAAGCTGCTTGAGTCCACTTCCAGTTCCGGATCTCCGGCATGTCCTGGCCGTGCTTGGCGATGTACTGCTTGTGCTCGACCAGTTTGTCCTTGAGCTGCTGCTTGAGGTAGATGCCCTGGTCGCCGGTTTGCGGCAGGCGGTCGACGACGTCCATCACGAGGTGGAAGCGATCCAGGTCGTTCAGCACCGTCATGTCGAACGGCGTGGTGATGGTGCCTTCTTCCTTGTAGCCGCGAACGTGGATGTTGTCGTGGTTGGTGCGGCGGTAGGTCAGGCGATGGATCAGCCACGGATAGGCGTGGTAGGCGAAGATCACCGGCTTGTCCTTGGTGAACAGCTCATCGAAGTCGACGTCGCTCAGGCCGTGCGGGTGCTCGCTCGGCGGCTGCAGCTTCATCAGGTCGACCACGTTGACTACCCGTATCTTCAGCTCCGGCAGGTGTTCGCGCAGGATGGAGACCGCGGCGAGCGTCTCCAGCGTCGGCACGTCGCCGCAGCAGGCCATGACCACGTCGGGCGCCTTGCCCTGGTCGTTGCTGGCCCACTGCCAGATGCCGATGCCTTCGCTGCAGTGCTTGAGCGCGGCGTCCATCGTCAGCCACTGCGGCGCCGGGTGCTTGCCCGCGACCACCACGTTGACGTAATGGCGGCTGCGCAGGCAATGGTCCATCACCGACAGCAGGCAGTTTGCGTCGGGCGGAAAGTAGACCCGCACCACCTCGGCCTTCTTGTTCACCACGTGGTCGATGAAGCCGGGATCCTGGTGGGTGAAGCCGTTGTGGTCCTGGCGCCAGACGTGCGAGGCGAGCAGATAGTTGAGCGAGGCGATCTTGCGCCGCCACGGCAGGTGCGCGGTGACCTTGAGCCACTTGGCGTGCTGGTTGAACATCGAGTCGATGATGTGGATGAATGCCTCGTAGCAGTTGAACAGCCCGTGCCGCCCGGTAAGCAGGTAGCCCTCGAGCCAGCCCTCGCACTGGTGCTCGCTCAGCATCGAATCGAGCACCCGACCGGCGGGGGCGAGAAACTCGTCGTTCGGCAGGGTCCTCGCGTCCCATTGCCGATCGGTCGCCTCGAACACGGCGCCCAGGCGGTTGGAGAGGGTCTCGTCCGGACCGAAGACACGGAAATTGCGCTGCTCGGCGTTCAGCTTCGCCACGTCGCGCAGGAAGCGCCCGAGCACGAGCGTGTCGCCGACGCCGGGCACGCCCGGCTTAGGCACGGTCTGTGCGTAGGCACGGAAATCCGGCATGCGCAGCTCGCGCAGCAGAATGCCGCCGTTGGCGTGGGGATTGGCGCCCATGCGCCGGTTACCCTCTGGCGCAAGCTCGGCCAGTTCCGGTTTCAGGCGGCCCTGCGCGTCGAACAGCTCCTGCGGCCGGTAGCTCCTGAGCCAGTCCTCCAGCAGCTTGAGGTGTCCCGGATGGGTCTCCGGGTCGGCTAGCGGCACCTGGTGCGCGCGGAAGGTGCCTTCGATCTGCAGTCCATCGACCACCTTCGGGCCGGTCCAGCCCTTGGGCGACTTGAGCACGATCATCGGCCAGCGCGGCCGCGTGAGGTTGCCGTTGACGCGGGCGTCGTGCTGGATTTCCCTGATCCGCTCGACCGCCGCGTCGAGCGCCGCGGCCATGGCCTCATGCATCGGCTCGGGCTCGTGACCTTCGACGAAGACGGGCGTCCAGCCGTAGCCGCGCAGCAGCTGCTCAAGTTCTTCCCGCTCGATGCGAGCGAGGATGGTCGGGTTGGAAATCTTGTAGCCGTTCAGGTGCAGGATCGGCAGCACCGCGCCGTCGCTGGCCGGATTGAGAAACTTGTTGGAATGCCAGGCCGTGGCGAGCGGCCCGGTCTCGGCCTCGCCGTCGCCGACCACGCAGGCGACGATCAGCTCCGGATTGTCGAACGCCGCGCCGAACGAATGGCTGAGCGAATAGCCCAGCTCGCCGCCCTCGTGGATCGAGCCCGGGCACTCGGGCGAAGCGTGGCTGGGAATGCCGCCGGGAAACGAGAATTGGATGAACAGCCGGCGCAGCCCGGCCTCGTCCTGGCTGACATTGGGATAGATTTCGCTGTAAGTGCCCTCGAGATAGGTGTTGCCCACAACCGCCGGGCCGCCGTGACCGGGGCCGGAGACGTAGATCATGTCGAGGTCGTATTTCTTGATGGCCCGGTTCAGGTGCGTGTAAATGAAGTTCTGCCCGGGGGTCGTGCCCCAGTGGCCCAGCAGCATGTGCTTCACGTCTTCGAGCTTCAGCGGCCGCTTGAGCAGTGGATTGTCGTAAAGATAAATCTGGCCGACCGACAGGTAGTTGGCGGCGCGCCAGTAGGCGTCCATCTTGTGCAGCAGTTCGGGTGAAAGCGCTTTTGACGTCATGGTTGACTTCTCCTTCGATGAACTCCTGAGCGGGCAGGTCGGTCGGCATATTGATGCAATCGGAGCGCCCGCTTCAGCGCCGCCAATGCAATGAGGCACGCGACGCCTCCGAAGACGCGGTCCAGGAACGTGACCGTCCCGCCACGGCTCGGATAGGCCGCCGAAAGCTTCGCGTAGGAATATGTCGTCAGCAGCGCCACCACGCCCGCCAGCGCAAAGGCCACCGGCGTGCCGTCGCCTGCTTTGCCCATTCGAGAAGCCACGATACGGACGTTATTTCGCCAGCTGCTTGCGAATGGACTGCAATTCCCGCCGGCGTTTCGCGGTGGTCTTGGGATAGGCCATCTCGAGCTCATTGAACGCATCGAGGATGATCTGGGAAACGATCAGCCGCGCGTTCTCCTTGTCATCGGCGGGAACGACGTACCAAGGCGCGTGATCGGTGCTGGTCGCGCTCAGGCAATTCTCGTATGCCGTCATGTACTGCGTCCAGAATCCGCGCTCGTGAATGTCCGCGGCGCTGAATTTCCAGTTCTTGTCCGGGTCATCGATGCGCGCGAGGAATCGCTTTCTCTGTTCATCCTTCGAAAGGTGAAGGAAGAACTTGATGATTCGCGTTCCGTTACGAGAGAGATGGCTTTCCAGGTCCACGATGGAGCGATAGCGCTCCTGCCAGATGGTGTCGTCTTCGAGCAGCGCGTCCGGCAGCCCCTGGGTGCGCAGGATCTCCGGATGCACCCGGACAATCAGCACTTCCTCGTAATAGGACCGGTTGAAAATGCCGATGCGGCCGCGTTCCGGCAGGGATCGGGTCGTTCGCCACAGAAAGTCGTGCTCCAGCTCGGTCGCACTCGGGTGCTTGAAGCTGAACACCTGGCAGCCCTGCGGGTTGACGCCGGACATGACGTGCCGGATGGCGCCGTCCTTGCCGGCAGCGTCCATCGCCTGGAAAATCAGCAGCATCGAATAACGGTTGGACGCGTAGTGAAGGCGCTGCAGCGCGCTCAGCTCATCGACCTGTTCTTGCAGGAGCTTTTTGTACCGCTTCTTCGACTTGTAGAAGGGTTTCGCCACCGTCGGCCATTTTTTGAGGTCGACCTTTTCGCCCGCCGGCACTCGGAATTCAGTGGCATCGATCTTCATCTTCAATCCTTGTGTTGTTCGGATGTCTGCGTCGAACCACCGGCGCCGACGGAAGCTTGCGCCGCGAGCGCCCCGGAAGCTGTGGGCTTGACCACGGACTTGACATCAGCCTTCTGAATCTCCCGCTCCGCCTTCTCCCAATCCTGAGCTGATTGACCGTCTCGTCGGCCCCGCTCCTCATAGAGCTGATACGCCCGTGCGGCGATCCGCGGTGCCGGATTGGAAGTTGTTTTGCCTCTTGCTTCCGGCCTGTCCTCGACTTTGGAACCAGGTTTGCTTGCAGCTTTGACTGGATCAAAAATCCGATAGGCGAGCAGTTTCACGGGGTCGGTCACGAGGAACCACGCCAGCGCATAGCCCCAGACGAACGCCGCCCAACCCCAGCCCAGGGGTGTCATGAACAGCCCGTAAACCGCTATCAACGTCGCCAGGACTTGGGTGCCGAGCACGGCCGCCCACAAAATCCGCGCCGGGCGTATCGACCAGAAGGGGCCGCGCGTGCGCGTCTGGAAAATCGTGAGATGCCCGGCTACCGACAGCATCAGATACATCATTGTCTGGAGATGCGCATGGTCGAGGTGATAGACCCGAGCGCCAAGGAAGAACAGGCCAAACGCGGCGATGGGGCCGACGAGACCCAGCACCGTGGCGATCCCCAGCACCATGCGCATGTTCCAGGCCTCGGGCTCATCTTTGTAATGGACCTTGTCATAGGCGATGGACAAAATGGCGCCGTCATTGAGCAGGGCGAGCATCACGATCATTACCGCAGTCACCGGATAGAAGTTGAAGATCAGGATCGAGAGCGTCATGAACAACAGCACCCGCAGCGTCTCGGCGATGCGGTAGATCGCATAGCTGTTCATGCGCTGAAAAATCTTCCGGCTCTCCTTGATCGCGTCGATGATCACCGACAGGCCCGGCGTCATCAGCACGATGGCTGCCGCCGCGCGCGCGGCGTCGGTCGCGCCCGAGACGGCGATGCCGCAGTCGGCCTTCTTCAGCGCGGGGGCGTCGTTCACCCCGTCGCCGGTCATGCCGACGATGTGGCCGCGTTTTTGCAGGACATCCACGATGTGGAACTTGTGCTCGGGAAACACCTGGGCGAAGCCGTCGGCCTTCTCGATCGACGCGGCCACCTGCGCGGACTCCTGCTTTTTCGAGTCGCCCAGGCCGGCGGCGTCGAGGATATTCGCGCCCATGTCCAGCTTCTTGGCGGTTTCCTTGGCGATCGCCAGGGCGTCGCCCGTCACCATCTTGACCTTCACGCCCATCGCAAGCGCGGTCGCGATGGTCGCCTTGGCATCTTCCCGCGGCGGATCGAACAGGGGCAGCACGCCGACAAGCATCCACTTGCCGTCCTCGTCGGCCCGGGCCACGCCCAGGGCACGAAAGCCGCTCGCCGCAAAGTCGTTGACCGCCTTGTCGACGGCGGACTTGACCTCGCCGGCATTGGCCGCCAGCGCCAGGATCACTTGCGGCGCGCCCTTGGTCACCTTGAGTTGTCTTCCGTTCGCGCTCTTGACGGTCGCTTCGGTGCGCTTGTGCACCGGGTCGAACGGCTGGAAATGCACCACCTGGTAATCGTTCAGGGCCTTGTCATCTTTCAGCCCGCCCAGCACGGCCAGGTCGATGGTGTCCTTGTCGTCGGCGCGCGACGCCAGCGCGGCGTCGAGGATGACCTGCCCGGCGGGGACATTGTTGACGCAGAACGGATCGCCCAGCGTGAGCTTGTTCTGGGTCAGGGTGCCGGTCTTGTCCGCACACAATATGTCCACGCCGGCCAGTTCCTCGATCGCCACCAGGCGGCTGACGATCGCCTCCTTCCTGGCGAGCAGGCGCGCGCCGACCGCCATCGTGACCGACAGTACCGTGGGCATCGCCACCGGAATCGCCGCCACGGTCAGCACCAGGGCGAACTGCAAGGTGGTGAGGATCGGATCGCCGCGGAAAATCGCGACGCCGACAATCGCAGCCACCAGCACCAGCGCGAGAATGATCAGGTAGTTGCCGATCCTCAACACAGCCTTTTGAAAATGGCTGACGGTGTGCGCCTGCTCGACAAGTTGTGCCGTCTTGCCAAAATAGGTGTTGCTACCCGTGGCATACACCAGCGCGCTGCTCTCACCCCGGCGGATGATCGAACCGGAGAACACCGCGTCGCCCGGCTTGCGCGTGGCGGGCAGGGACTCTCCCGTCAGCGCGGACTGATCGATCGACATGGGATCGCCGTCGAGCAGGCGCGCATCGGCCGGCACGATGTCGCCCAGGCGCATGCGAATGACATCGCCCGGCACCAGCTCGCGCGCCGCCGGATTGATCCACTTCCCGTCGCGGATCACCCGGGCCTTGACCGCCAGCTTGGCCTTGAGGGCCTCGATCGCGTTGCCGGCCTCGCGTTCCTCCCAGAATCCGACCACGGCGTTGGTCAGCAGCAGAACAAGGATGATGCCGAAGTCCGGCCAGTGCCGGGCGACCGCCGAAAGAATCACGGCCGCTTCGATCATCCACGGGATCGGACCCCAGAAGTAAGTGAGGAATTTCAGCAGCGGATTGGTCTTCTTTTCCTCTATCTCGTTCGGCCCATATTGGGTCAGCCGCTTTGCCGCTTCGGCCTGGGTGAGGCCGTCCGGCGACGAGCCCAGTTTGTTCTGCACGTCCGCCAGGGGCAGCGACTCGAGGTCTTCCCTCTCATCGCGCTTCGATCCCGGCTTCGATTCGGAAGCCCTGGGCCGGTTCGCTTTGGCGTTCTTCATGCTCGATCGGCTATTTCTGATCTGCCCGGTTCACGGACGCCGGCGGCCAGTTACGGACTTGCCGCCAGACTTGCTGTACTGCGGGCGGCAGCTTGTCCATGTGCTTCAGGAAAAGCGCCAGGGTCCAGATCTGCCGGTCGCTGAGGGTGTATCCGAACGAAGGCATACCCGTCAGACGAATGCCGTGCTTGATCTTCCAGAACGAATCGCCCTCCGGGTCGTCCTCGACCCCATCGGTCGCAAGTTGCGGCGGCTTTTGATAAAGGCCCTTCGCGATCGGCGACGGGGACGCAGCCCCCTTCGCCGAACCATGGCAAACCGCGCAGTTCTGCGCAAAAAGTTGCACGCCATCGAGGAGATTCTGCTCGGTCGGCGGCACCGGATTGCTGCCCTTTGGCGCGTCGCGAGCCAATGTCGCATCGAGCGAAGTACCGGCTGCCCAGGTCTCCAGCCGGCCGGGTTTGGCATCGGCATTGGCCGGAATGAGTCCGCTTCGCACCAGAGCGTAAGCGCCGATCACGGCAACTGCTAGCGTCACTGCAACTCCCAGAAAGATGCCTTTTAACATCGCATCTCCTTATCGATTAGATTACCTTTGCCGCAGGATTCGAGCGTCTTCCGGCGGGACCGCCAGCACTTCGGGCGCGCCGGCGAAAGCCGGCTCCGAAAGCGCGGCCGGCTTGCCTGCGAGGGGGCTTAGCGTCATGGACGTTCGCGGATTGGTCGATCACGCCTGCCGCAGACCTAGGTTGTTGCCAGGGCCTCCGCGTGAGCGTCTATTTCTGCCGCGCCGGTCGTCTTGAGGATGTTATTGGCCATGGCCACCTCGTCCGCCGTGCCGTGAGCAATGACCGAGAACTTGTCGGACTTGAGGGCCGGTTCGTACTTCATGATGCTGTCCTTGGGAATACCGATGCCGTACCGCGCGGCGCCGAGGGCACTCGGGCCACCCATCAGCACGGCGCCTTCCGGTGCGCCGACATTCCAGCCGACCATCGGACCGACTTTGATGCTTGCTCCTGCGTCGGTGTCGGAATTGTAGATTCCCACTACTGCGTTCTTGTCAGCCGTTCCCTTTTCGAGCCGATGCGCAGCATCAGGTCACGCCATGACTTGGCGAAAGATTCGGTGCCCTCGCGCTGCAAATCGGCGGCAAGCGCTTCAGCGTCGACGCCCTCGCGCTTGAATTCCGCGAGCACAATCTCGGCGCTGCCGCCGTCGACGCGCATGGCGTCGTTCACTGCGCCGTGATCGGCAAAGGCAAGCAGCGTTTGCTCGGGCATGGTGTTGATCGTCTCCGGAGCCGCCAGCGCTTGGACGTAAAGAACGTCCGAGGCGGTCGGATCCTTGGTGCCGGTGCTGGCCCACAGCAGGCGCTGCGGCTGCGCGCCGGACGCGGCGAGCTTCTGCCAGCGCGGCGAGGCCAGCAGATCGCGGCAGGCTTTGTAGGTGCGCATGGCGATGGCAATGCCGAGGCGGTTGCGGAACTGCGCTTGAACCTTGTCCTTGACCGCGACGTCCCAGCGGCTGACGAAGATCGATGCCACGGAACCGACCTTCGGGTCGAGACCCGCCGCGATGCGGCGCTCGATACCGCGCATGTACGCTTCGGCCGCCGCGAGGTAGTGCTCGCGCGAGAACAACAGCGTGACGTTTACCGGCACGCCGGCGAAGATCGTCTCCTCGATCGCCGGCAGGCCGGCGCGCGTACCCGGGATCTTGATGAACAGGTTGGGGCGCTGCGCGCGCGTATGAAGTTGCGCCGCCGCCTTGATGGTGCCGGCGCTGTCGTCCGCGAGCAAGGGCGATACCTCCAGCGACACCCAGCCGTCCACGCCGCCGGTGGCGTCGTGAATCGGACGGAACAGATCCGCCGCCCGGGTCAGATCCTCCAGGGCCAGTTCGAAGAACAAGGCCTCGCCGGACTTGCCCTCGTCCGCTTTGCTGCGAATGGCGTCGTCATAAATACCAGCGTTCTTGATCGCGTGATCGAAAATGGTGGGATTGGAGGTGAGCCCCGTCACCGCCAATTCCTCGATATAGCGTTCGAGTGTGCCGCTCGTCAGCAGCGCGCGCGTAATGTTGTCGAGCCAGAGGCTTTGGCCCAGATCGTGAAGCTGCCGGGTGGCGCTCATATCGTCTCCTGTTTCCTCATGATGCCTGGGTCACGGCGGCAGGGCGCTCGCCTTTCTCGCTGGCGCGCCTGGCATGTTGCTCGGGAACGGACAGCAGGTGGGCGGTGTGGATCAGCGCCATGTGCGTTAGCGCCTGCGGAAAGTTGCCTAACATGCGCTGCGCGCGCGGATCGTATTCCTCCGCCAGCAAACCAAGGTCGTTACGCAAGGCAAGCAAGCGCTCGAACAAAGCCTCGCCTTCCGCGCGGCGTCCGCTCAGCACCAGGTTGTCGGCAAGCCAGAACGAGCAGGGCAGAAACGCGCCTTCGCCCGCCGGCAACGCGTCCACATCGGTTGCGGTCGAATAGCGCAGCACCAGCCCATCGACGACGAGGTTGCGCTCGATCGCAGCGACAGTACCGAGCACGCGCGGATCGTCCGGCGGCAGGAAGCCGACCTGGGAGATCAGGAGCAGGCTGGCATCGAGATGCGGCGAACCGTAGGACTGCACGAAGGTGTTGCGGCGCGCATCGTAGCCCTGCGCGCAGACCTGGGCGTGAATCGCATCGCGTACCTGGCGCCAGCGCTCGAGCGGAGCATCGAGCCCGTAGGTCTGCGCGTCCTTGAGCGCGCGATCGAAAGCGACCCAGGCCATCACCTTGGAGTGGGTGAATTGGCGACGCGGTCCGCGAATCTCCCAGATGCCTTCATCCGGCTCGCGCCAGTTCGACTCCAGGAACTGGAGCAGGGCGACTTGTATGCTCCAGGCTGCCGGCTCCGGCGCCAGTCCCGCGGCCCGCGCCAGGTGCAAGGTGTCCATGACTTCGCCGTAGACATCGAGCTGGAACTGCTTCGATGCCGCGTTGCCAACGCGCACCGGAGCCGCGCCGCCATACCCGGGCAGCCAGCCCAATTCGGTTTCCTCCAGCCGCCGCTCGCCCGTGACGCCGTAGAGGATCTGCAGGTCGTCGGGGCTGCCCGCCACGGCGCGCAGCAGCCACTCGCGCCAGGCGACGGCCTCTTCCCGGTAGCCGGCGAGCAGCAGCGCGTTCAAGGTGAACGTGGCATCGCGCAGCCAGCAGTATCGGTAGTCCCAATTGCGCACGCCGCCTGGTTGTTCGGGCAGCGAAGTCGTAGGCGCCGCGACGATTCCTCCGGTCGGCGCAAAGGTCAGCGCCTTGAGCGTGATCAGCGAGCGCACCATGGCCTCGCGCCAGCGCCCTTTGTAGGTGCAGCGCCCGGACCATTTGCGCCACGCTTTCTCGCAGTCCCGCAGCGTTTGCTCGGCATCCATGGCCTGCTGCGTCGCTTCGTGGGACAGACGGTAGTTGAGCGAGAATGGAATGCGCTCACCCTTACCAACACTGAATTCGGCCACGGTCTTCATGTTTTCGCCGTGAACTTGGACGAGTGTGTGCAGTTCCAGCGTGTCCGGCCCCGCGGTCAGGAGCAGCGTATCGTCAGGCCGCCGCACCCACGGGACGATGGAACCGTAGTCGAAACGCACAATGAGTTCCATGCGCATGGCCACGCTCCCGCGCACGCCCTCGACAATGCGCAGCACATCCCAGCGCTCGTCCGATAGCGGCATGCAGTCGATGACGCGCACGGCGCCCTCGTCGGTCTCGAATTCGGTTTCCAGGATCAGGGTGCCGGGGCGATACTTGCGCCGCACGCCGCGCACCTCTGCGGCCGGCGCGATCAGCCAGCGCCCGTGGCCGGGCTGTCCCAGCAACGCCGCGAAACACGCGCCGGAATCGAATCGGGGAAAGCACAGCCAGTCGATGGAGCCGTCGCGGCCGACCAACGCCGCGGTATGGCAATCGCCGATCAACGCGTAGTCTTCAATCGCGAGCGGCATCCGCCAACCTGGGGTTGTACCAGCCGCCGTCGGCGGCGATGAGTGCGTCGGCTTGCTTGGGGCCCCAACTGCCGCGCTTGTAGGGCGCCGCCCGGCGATGCGTCGTCAGAACGGGGTCGACCACCGCCCAGGCGGCCTCCACGGCGTCTTGGCGGGTGAACAGCGCGCCGTTGCCGGCCATGGCGTCGCCCAAAAGTCGCTCGTACGGCGCTTCCTCGTTCGGCTGTTCGTCAACCAGGTAAAGCTCCCGCTGGTCGCCGACAAAATCCTTGCCTGCGCGCTTGACGCGCGCCGCGAGCGCGACGGCGGAACGGGGGGAAATGCGAAAGCGAAGATAGTTGGCCAGGCCTGACGGCGGTGCCGAGTCGGCGAACAGGCGCTGCGGCGGCGACTTCAGCCGGACGATCACCTCGGCGGCCGTCTCGGCCAGACATTTGCCGGAGCGCAGGTACCACGGAACCCCTTCCCAGCGCCACGAGTCGATGAAAAGCCGCAGGGCGCAGAACGTCTCGACGTCGGAGCGGCGCGCCACGCCCTTTTCCTTGCGGTAGCCGGCGTACTGACCGCGTACCAGGTCGCCGGATTTCAGCGGGCGCATGGCCTGGAACACGTCGGCAGTTTCGCCGTGCACCGCGCCGAATCCCCTGTAGCTCGGCGGCTCCATGGCGAGTAGTGCCACGATCTGAAACAGGTGGTTCTGGATCACGTCGCGCAGGCAGCCCGCGGTTTCGTAGAACCCGCCGCGGCCCTTGACGCCGAAATCCTCGGACAGGGTGATCTGCACGCTGGCGACGTAGTTGCGGTTCCAGATCGGCTCGAGGAACGAGTTGGCGAAGCGGAAGTACAGGATGTTCATGATCGCCTCCTTCGCCAGGAAGTGATCGATGCGGAAAATCGAATCCTCCGGGAAAACCGAATGCGCAACGCGATTGAGCTCCTGCGCCGAGGCCAGGTCGCGTCCGAACGGCTTCTCGACGATGACGCGCGCCCCCTCGGCCAGGCCGGCGGCGCCGAGCCCCTTGATCACGGTGGCGAACAGCGCGGGCGGGATCGCCAAGTAGTGCGCCGGACGCCGTGCATTGCCCAATGCCTTCTTGAGCGCGTTGAACGTGTCCGGATCGTTGTAGTCGCCGTCGATGTAGCGCAGCAGGGAAAGAAGGTGCTGCAGCGCTCGCCGGTCGTCGATCCTGCCGGATGTCTTGATGCTGTCGGTCGCCCGCTTGCGCAGCTGCGCCAGGCTCCACTTCGAGGACGCGACGCCGACCACCGGAACCTTCAGGGTGCCGCGCTTGGCCATCGCATAGAGTGCCGGAAAGATCATCTTGTGCGCCAGATCGCCCGTCACGCCGAATAGCACCAGCGCGTCCGAGCGAGGCGTGCCGCTCTTGGTCTTGTTCATTTCAGCTTCGTCCCTTCTTCCCATTCTTCATTTTGGACTTCTTTACCCGGGGCGTGAGCGCGTTGCATCTGCGCGCGAAGCGTCGGCCGCAAGCCGACCGTCCCGTAAAGGAGACCCCTGAATAGGGAGAAAGTTTCCGGGAACGGGTCGCGCCGCCTTTCGACCTCGGCCATCGCGACGGCATCCGGCGTGATCGCGATTCAGAATCGTGTTGGAGATGCAAGGACTTTCGCGTCTGCATTCATGGTCATGGCCGGTTTCCGTCGTAACGCAATACAGGCAGGCGGGTACGCATGCTCGCCCAGGCTCCGGCGGGTGTCGGTTCGCTGTCGCACATAGCGCCCCGGCCGCCCGCGGCGCTGTCGAGGGGGGGAGGCTGTCTTGCTTAGCTCTGATTCACTTTTGCGCGCGTTTCGGCGTTGACGACGATATCGCCTGCGCGCTTCGCGCCGATCAGCTCCTCGCGCACCTGCGTCGCGGTTATCGCCGGGGCGGTCGTGGGCGCTTGCGGGGGATGGTCGCTCTCCTCGTTGGCGAAGGCCGGCAGCGCGAACAGGCTGCCGAGGGCGATTGCGATGATTTGACGTTTCATGGCGTGGCTCCTTTTCAAGTGGGGTTATCAAATGCCGCGGGTTCGCCGCGACAGTGATTCCACTCTAGAGAACCCCGCTCCCCGAGGATGTGCGTTTACGCACCGGATTTCGCTGCTGCGGGCTTGATGCGCCGGCGCCATTGCGCATCGCGCGATCCCACGGGCACAATGGCCGTGTTGAAAATTTCCGTCCGGCTGGATTGGCGCGACGCCGCCGCGGCCGTCACAAAAAGAGCGCGCAGCGCCGAGGCAGCTTGAGAGGAGGGACATGACATGCCTTTTCGCAGCAAGTACCCGGATGTTGCGATCCCCGAGATCGCGCTGACCGATTACGTCCTCGCGCATGCGCGCGAGCGCGGCGACAGGCCCGCGCTGATCGACGGCCCCAGCGGGCGCGTCGTCACCTACGCACAGCTGCCGGCCCTGGTGGCACGCGCCGCGGCGGGCATCGCACGCCGCGGCTTCAAGAAAGGCGAACGCTTCGCGATCTGCAGCCCGAACCTTCCCGAGTACGCGGTCGCGTTTCACGCCATCGCCTCGCTCGGCGGCACGGCGACCACGGTCAATCCGCTTTACACCGCGGGCGAAATGGCCAAGCAGCTGAACGACTCGGCTGCGCGCTTCCTGCTGACGGTTCCCCCGTTCCTGGCGGCCGCGCGCGAGGCGGTGGCGCAGTCGAAGGTCGAGGAGATCTTCGTTTTCGGCGAAGCGGAGGGCGCCACGCCGTTCGCTGCGCTGCTTGCCGGCGACGGCGCGCCGCCGAAGGTGACCATCGACCCGCGCGCGGACCTGGTGGCGCTGCCGTATTCGAGCGGCACCACCGGCCTGCCCAAGGGGGTCATGCTCACGCATCACAACCTGGTGGCCGAGCTGTGCTCGGTCAGGGGAGTCACCGACGCCGCGCTGATCCTGCCCGAGGACACGGTGCTCGCGTTCCTGCCGTTCTTCCACATCTACGGCATTGTCGCGTTCCTCAACCTGAGCCTGCTTCAGGGCGCGACCGTGGTCACCATGCCGCGTTTCGATCTCGAGCAGTACCTGCAGCTGGTGCAGAAGTACGGCGTGACGATCCTGCACGTGGTGCCGCCGATCGCGCTCGCGCTGGCCAAGCACCCGATCGTCGACAAGTTCGATCTGTCGAAGGTGCGCGGCGCGTTCTCGGCCGCGGCGCCGCTGGGCGACGCCGTCGCCAGCGCGCTGCACGCGCGGCTGGGCTTTCGCGTGTCGCAGGCCTACGGCATGACCGAGGTCAGCGGCGCGAGCCACCTCGGGCCGACGACCGAGGACAAGATCAAGCCCGCCTCGGGCGGGCGGCTGATGCCCAACATGGAATGCAAGATCGTCGACGTCGCCACCGGCGCCGAGCTGCCCGTGGGCGAGCAGGGCGAGATCCTGGTGCGCGGACCGATCGTGATGAAGGGCTATTTCGGCCAGTCCGGCGCCACGGCGGCCACCATCGACGCCGAGGGCTGGCTGCGCACCGGCGACATCGGCTATGTCGACCCCGAGGGCGACTTCTTCATCGTCGACCGGACCAAGGAGTTGATCAAGTACAAGGCCTTCCAGGTGGCGCCGGCCGAGCTCGAGTCCGTGCTGCTCGCCAATCCGGCGATCGCCGACGCGTGCGTCATCGGCATCGCCGACGAGGAGGCGGGAGAAGTGCCCAAGGCCTTCGTGGTGAAGAAAAGCGAAATCGGCGCGGACGAGGTGATGGCCTGGGTCGCGGCGCGCGTGGCAGCGCACAAGAAGGTGCGCGCAGTGGAGTTCGTGGACCAGCTGCCCAAGTCGGCGACCGGCAAGTTGCTCAGGCGCGTGCTGATCGAGCGCGAGCGCGCCCGCGCGTCCGCCTAGTGGTGCTGCGCGAGCCGCAGAACCGACACCGGCTTCGGGAATAGGCATGGAATTCTTCGCCACCGCATTCATTCCGGCCTCGGTGGAGGATCTGCTGCGGCGGCTGACGATCCACGACCTGCCGCGCTGGTGTGCTTCGATCGAACAGGTGCTGGGCGACGCGGAATCGAGCGGCGAGATCTACTGCGTGTGGGGCGCGTTCCATGCGCGCCGCGAGGAACTGCGCCAGGGCGTGCGTTTTTCGTTGCCCGGCTGCCCGAACGCGCTGCAATGGACCGTGACGACCGGAGTGCCGCCGGAGCCGAGGCACAGCGTTATTCACGCCACCATCAACCGTACCGAACACGATCGGGACTTTATCGAATCGATCCGGCAGTTCGTGGACGACTGGAAAGCCGGGCTTGAAGCGCGTTGGTAGCCGGGCTAAGGCTCAACGCGGGTGCAACCACCCGGGCAGAAGCTCATAGGGGTTGGTCTTGATCGACGGGTCGACGGTGACGCCGTGCTCCTGCAGGCGGGTGTGCAGCTGGCCCGATTTGAGGCTGTCGAAGACCTCCGTGCAGCCGCCCGCGAAGTCGCCGCCGATGAAGATCTGGGGCAGGGTGAGCGATCCGGTCCGCTTCTTGAGGACGTCGAACATCTTGCCGCCGCGATCGCCCTGCTGGTAGGCGGCTGCATCGAGGTCGATCGAAGTGTAGGGGACGCCGTACTTCGCGAACGCCTTGCGCACCGAATCGCAGAACTCGCACCACTCGAACGCGAACATGACGACCGGCCGTGCCGGATCGCGCAGCATCGCTTCGAGCTCGCCGGCGGCCGCTTCGTCCGGAGAATCGGTCGCATCCGCTGTCGCCGGCGCCGAAGGCGGGGCGACGTCGAATCGGAATCCCGGTGTCGATCTTGACAGTTCGATCTCCTCCGCGGTCATCTCGGCGGCGACGTCGTCGAACAGCGGGGTGGAAAGGTAGCGTTCGCCGGTGTCCGGCAGCATGCACAGGATGTTGGCGCGCTGCGGCGCGGCGCGGGCGACCTGCAGCGCAGCCGAAAAAGTGGCGCCCGCCGAGATACCGACGAAGATGCCCTCCTGACGCGCCAGTTCCCGCGCGCAGCGCAGCGAATCCCGGCCGTCGACCGGCACGAAGCGGTCGATGCGCCCGGCCGCAGCGACCTGTTCCGCGAGGCGCGGCACGAAGTCCGGCGACCACCCTTGCATCAGGTGCGGCCGCGAGCGGGGATGACTCGCGCTGTGTGACCCGTCGCCGCGCCTTGGCTGCGCGATGCCGCTGGCCAGCATGTCGGAATTGTCCGGCTCGCAGACGACGATCTGCGTGCGCGGGCTTCTTTCCTTCAGCACCCTGGACACCCCGTTCAGCGTGCCGCCGGTGCCGAAGCCGGTGACCCAGTAGTCGAGCGAGACGTCGGCAAAGTCCTCCAGGATTTCCACCGCGGTGGTTCGAGCGTGGATCTCCGCGTTGGCCGGGTTCTCGAACTGGCGCGGCTGCCACCAGCCATGCGCCCTGGCCAGTTCCTCGGCTTTGGCCACCATTCCCGAGCCCTTCTGCCCGCCCGGCGTCAGAACGACCCTGGCGCCGAGAAATCGCATCAGCTTGCGCCGCTCGACGCTGAAGTTCTCGGCCATGGTGACCACCAGCGGATAGCCTTTCTGCGCGCAGACCATCGCGAGGCCGATTCCGGTATTCCCGCTGGTGGCTTCGACGATCGTCTGGCCCGGCCTGAGCTCACCGCGGCGCTCGGCGTCCTCGATCACCCCCAGCGCCAGCCGGTCCTTCACCGAGCCCATCGGATTGAAGGATTCCACCTTGACGTAGAGATTGACGCCCTCGGGGCCCAGCTTGTTGATGCGGATCACCGGCGTGTTGCCGATGGTGCCCAATATGCTGTCGAATCTCCTGCCCACCGTCGTTGCTCCTGGCTACATGCCGACCAGCTGGGCGGTATAGCCCGCTGCCCGGGTCTTCTCGAGCAAGGCCGCCATGCTGGTCTTCTTCGGGTCGAAGGCGATCATAAGCAGATGCGCCTTTCCTGTGTTGAACCGCGGCGATATGACGCCCTCGACGCTTCGCATCGTGTTCTCGAGCGCGGCGCGCGCGTCCTCGCTCAGGGACTCGTTGATGTGGATCATGACGTCGCTGATGCTCATCTTATTGCTCCTATCAAAATGATGCGCTGCTGCGCCCGAAATCATGCCTCGACCATGTCCGTCTTCGTGCTCTGTACGAACGCGACCAGCTCCTCGCGACCGGGCTGGGGGACCCGAAGGGCGTCCAGCGCGGCATGGAAATGTCCCAGGAAGGCCGACCAATCGCTTTCGCTGATGCTCATTCCCTTGTGGGAAGACTTCATGTCCCGCCCGGTGTAGTACAGCGGCCCTCCGGCGCTCGAGCACAGGAAGTCGATCAGGAGCTGCTTTGACCGCTTCAGGCTGTCCTCCGGCCGATGCTGCCAGAAGCGGCCCAGCAGCGGATCCGCACGCAAGCGCGGCAGGAGATCGTTGACGACCGCGGCAATGGCGTCATAACCGCCGAGGCGCCCGTAGAGGCTCTGTTGCGGGATCATGTGCTCGCCGCCGCCAGCGGAGCAGGCGGCAGGCCCTGCATGATGTTGCCGCGCACCGGGCGGGACAGGTAGGTCTTCTTCAGCAGGCCAAGCGAGAAGGGCAGGCGGCGGTTCCACGGCAGGAGCGAGACCGTGCGCGCCATCACGCAGTAGCCGAAAATCGCCCGCGCCCAGGTGCCGACGACCGGCAGCCAATAGGCGGCCTGCAGCGGCTCGGGATAGGCCGCGAGCACGTAGACCAGGACCCAGAACCGGACCTGGACCGTGAAGGCGGTCATGCTCCGCTCGCGCAGCGTGAAGTGCACGAGCTGCACCGCGGACAGGCCGATGGCCAGGACAAAACCGATCTGGTAGCCGGCTACGCCGACGGTGAGCACGCACGCGGTGGCAAACCAGTACCACCAGTTGACTTGTTTGTAGTCGATCATGAACACGGGATCCTCCTTCGGCCTTGGCCGGAAACGCGATGCGGCGGCTGGCGCCGCATCGCCGCACTACTTGCGCTGGATCACCACCTCGATGTAGCGCCCCGGGGCGACGAGCGAGCCATCCGTTGCGCGATTGAACCGTTCCGCCAACGCCACCAGATCCGCGGCAAGCGATTCCTGCTTGGTGGCGTCCAATGCGCCGAACGCCTTGTGCACCGGTCCGTAGTAGACGCGAAAGACTTCGAGGAAGTGGGCCGCGCTGCGATAGCGAAACACGAAATCCTTAGCTTCGATCGCGATCGAACCGACGCGATCGCCGAACAGTTCGCGCAGTCGCTCCTCGGTGCCCCAGAGCGCGGGAGACTTGACGCCCGCCGGCGGGGGCAGGTAGCGGCCGATCAGCTTGAACATCTCGCCGACGAAGCTGCCGGGGGTCCAGTTGGCCAGGCCGATCTTCCCGCCCGGCTTGCAGACCCGCGCCATTTCGGCCGCGGCTTTTTCCTGGTCGGGCGTGAACATCACGCCGAAGGTCGACAGCACGACGTCGAAGCTCGCGTCGGCGTACTGCAGGTTCTCGGCGTCCGCCTGTTCGAAGGTCACCGGCAGGCCTTCGGCGCCGGCCCGGGCGCGCCCGCGCTCGAGCAGCGTGGCGACGTAATCGGTCGAGGTGACTTCCGTCCAGCGCCGCGCGGCGGCCAGGGTCGCGTTGCCGTTGCCGGCCGCGACGTCCAGCACGCGCTCGCCGGCGCGCAGGTCGAGCGCCTCGCACAGCGATTCGCCCACGATCTGAAGCGTGGTGCCGACGACGGCGTAGTCGCCGGCCGACCAGGCGGCCTGCTGCTTGGTCTTTACGGCGGAAAAATCGACCGCGGGGGTCGGGTTGGCAGCGACTGCGGACATGGCGGATCCTCCTTTGTGTGATTGAAACGCCTGCATTTGGCGCGTCGGCCGGCCGTCCCGGGTCACCCAAAGCGGGACAGAAGGCGGGACAGAAGCGGGGACAATGCCGCTAGAATCCGGTCACTCCGGCCAAGCCGGGCAAAGGCGGACGGGCGCGGTATGCAGGATCAGTCGCATTCCTTCGGCTACTGGCTGAGGCGCCGGCGCAAGGCGCTGGATCTCACCCAGGAAGCGCTGGGCGAGCGGGTCAGCTGCTCGAGTTTCGCGATCAGAAAGATCGAAGCCGACGAGCGCCGCCCGTCGCGACAGCTGGCCGAACGGCTTGCTGCGGCGCTCGCCGTCCCGCAGGCGGAGCGGCGCGCCTTTCTCGACGCCGCCCGCGACGTGCGCGCCGCGCAGCGCATGCGACTGGACACCGTGCCGGTCGGCGCCGCCGGCGACACCACGCCGCCCGCATCGGCAACCGACGCCGAGTACGATTCGACGCCGTTCGTCGGGCGCATCAGCGAATACGGCCTGCTCACCGGGCTCATCGCGCGGCTGAGCGCCGGCAGCGGGCATACCGTTCTGATCGAAGGCGAGCCGGGCATCGGCAAGAGCAGGCTGATGCGCGAGGCGGCGCGCTACGCCGAGGCGCGCGGCTTGCCGACGCTCGCGACGAACTGCTACGAGATCGAGCGCGCGATTCCCTATCAGCCGGTGATCGATCTGGTCACCCGGGCGCTCGAGCGCGCCTCGCCCAAAGCGCTGCGCAAGCTCGCGCCCGTGTCGCTGGCCGAGCTCGCCGCACTGGTTCCCGCGGTAGCCGAGCGATTCCCGGATCTGCCGCAGCTGTCGGACGACTTTCCCGAGGCACGCCAGGCTCGTCTGTCGCGCGCGGTAGGCCAGCTGCTCGAAGCCTTGCAGGACGGTCGGCCGCTCATTCTGACGGTGGACGACATCCAGTGGGCGGACGACGCGAGCGCTCAGGTGCTGCACTATCTCGCACGGCACGTCGCGGGCAGACGGGCGCTGGTGATCTACGCATATCGCGACGAGGAGCTGGACAGCAACGAGCAGCTCGCGCGCCTGGTCGAGAGCTTGCGCCGCGAGGGCCACGCGCGCCGCATTCCCCTCGCGCGATTGCGTCCGGAGGATGCCGAGGCGCTGGTGACGGCACTCGGCGACGCCAGGTTCGGCGCCCCCGGCCTGGCGGAGCGTATCTACCGCGAGACGGAGGGCAACCCGTTCTTTCTCACCTCGATCCTGCAGTCCCTGAGTGACGGCGAGATCCAGTTGGAAGCGCGCTCCCGAGACGACCCCGGGATGCTGCCGGACGCGTTGCGCGCCGCCGTTCGAGCTCGCATCACCCACGTTCCAGGGGACATCCGGCCGATTCTCGAGTCCGCAGCCGTGCTCGGCCGGCGCTTCGACTTCGATACGCTGCTCGACGTGACGCGCGAGCCCGAGGAGCGGCTGCTCGGCGCGCTGGAGGCGCTGGTGCGGCGCCGTTTGCTGCGCGAAGAACCGGAGGGCGGCGTATACGACTTCAGCCACGACAAGCTGCGCGAGGTGGTCTATCGCGACATCGGCGGCACCCGCCGCAGGCTGCTGCATCGATCGGTGGCGGAAGTCCTGGAACGCCGCGGCGAAGGCGAGGCGCACGAGCGCGACGCGCGGCTGGCGGAGCATTACGAGCGCGCCCACGTCTGGTCGAAGGCGCTCGAGTACCTCGTCCTGGCCGGCGAACGCTCCCGGGCGCTGTTCGCGATGCGCGATGCGTTGCACTGGCTGGACCGGGCGGTTGCGCTGTCCGAGGCGCATCCCGAGTCCGCGGACGGGCGTCGACGCCTGTTTCTGTACGAGCGGCGCGGTGCTGCGCGGGCGCAGGCCGGGCAGACCGAAGGCGCGGTGGCCGATATACGCCGCGTGATCGACGCGGCGCGGGCGGCCGGGGACCGCGCCAAGGCGCGCGACGCGCTGATCCAGCTCGGGATGGCGTACCGCCGCGCGGACGCGTATCGAGAGTCGACCGCGTGCCTCAACGAGGCGCTGGCGGAATCCCGTGCGATGAATGACGAGCACCAGGTGGCCGATACGCTGTATCACCTCGGAACCGTCGCCTGGAGCACCGGCCTCAACGACCAGGCGATACGGTTTCACCAGGAGGCGGTCGAGATTTGCGAGCGTACGGGGTTTGCCGATCTCGATGCGGTGCAGGCCTACCACGGGCGCGGCGAAGCGCACTTCGCGAACGCCGAGCCTGCCGCGGCGATCGAGTGCTACTCGCGCTCGCTCGAGCTCGCGCGCGGCATCGGCGACAAGAGCTACGAGTCCGAGAACCTGATGATGATCGGCCACGCCTGCCTCGGCACCAAGGGGCTCGGCGACTACCCGCGCGCAACGGCGAATTTCGAGGCGGCGCTCGAGATCGCGCGCGGCGCGGACTTGCAGTGGCACTTCGGACCGACGCTGCTCGGGCTCGATCATGTCAGGGCGTGCACGGGCCGCTATGGCGAGGCGTGGTCCGGCATGCGCAAGACCTTGCGCTGGCTCGAAAGTCTCGGGCAAATTCGCTTTCAGCTCATCGCCTACGATTTCACCGGCCACCTGCTGCTCGACCTCGGCCTGAACGAACGGGCGGCCGAGCAAATGGAGCGCGGGCTCGCGCTCGGGCGCGACACCGGCATCATGTTCTGGCGCGCGGCGATCGAGGCGCACCTCGCCGTCGCCCGGTCGCGCCTGGGACAGAAAGGCGTCGCGCCGGTGCTCGAGCGCGTGCTTGAGCAGTCGCGCCGCAACTCGGAGCGCTACCTGATGGTTCGCTGTCTCGACGGCCTGGCGGAGATCGCGCTTGCCGCGGGCGACGCGGGCGGCTGCCGGGCGTTCGGCGACGAGCTGCTCGCCGTCGCCGAGCCGAACGGTCTGCGCGAGCTCGAGGCCGTGGCGCGGCGCTGGCGCGGCGAAGCCTTGCTGGCGAAGAAAGCCTACGCGGAGGCGCAGCCGGAGCTTGCCCGCGCCGCGACGCTGGCGCAGGATGTCGGCCGCGTGCGCCTGCAGCTGGACGCGCACGCCGCGCTGGCGCGCCTGCACCAGGCTCAGGGTCAGGCGGCGAACGCGCGGCGCGATCGCGCCGAGGCGCGCGCGATGGCGGACGCGATCGACAAGAGCCTCGCGTCCTCGGAGCTTGCTGACGCCGTAGTTCAGAAATACGGCGAGCGCCGGGAGTTTGATAGCATCTAGCCGGGAGACGCTGAGTGGAACCCTGGTCCGCACGGGACGAAAACCCATACCTGACGCCGTCGCGCACGCGGTCGAACCGTTCGATCTGGTGGGCGGCGCTGGTGATTGCCGTGCTCGCCGTCGCGATCGGCGTCTACTACTACTATTTCGTCAGCGCGCACATGGCGCCGCCTGCGCCTGTGGCGCCGCCTGCGCCGACGAGTGAATCCGGGCAGCCGGCGGCGCCGCCCGCGAGCCCCGCACCGGCGATCGAGCATCCGGTCGAGGCGCCCAAGGCGCCGCCGGGCGAGATCGTGCCGCCGCTGCCAGCGCTCGCCGACAGCGACCCTGCCGCGCGCGACGCGCTCATCGGGCTGCTGGGCGCCAAGTCGTTCGCGGACTTCTTCTACCCCGAGCGGATCATCCTGCGCATCGTCGCGACCGTGGACAATCTGCCGCGCAAATCGGCGCCCGCGCGCGTGATGCCGGTCAAGCCGGTTGCCGGCGTGTTCGCCACCGTCGGCACGGGCGACGATGCCGTCATCAGTCCGCGCAACGCGGCGCGCTACACGCCCTACGTGCGCATGGTGCAGGCGGTCGACGTGCGCAAACTGGTCGCGCTCTACAGCCGCTTCTACCCGCTGTTCCAGCGCGCATACCGCGAGCTTGGCTACCCGAACAAGTACTTCAACGACCGCCTGATCGAAGCGATCGACGACCTGCTCGCCGCTCCCGAGCTCGACGGCCCGGTGAAGCTCGCGCAGCCCAAGGTGCTGTACGAGTTCGCGGACCCGGACCTGGAGGGGCGCTCGGCCGGGCAGAAGATCATGCTGCGCATGGGCCGCGACAACGAGCTCAAGGTAAAGACAAAGCTGCGCGCACTGCGCCGGGCGCTGGTCCGCGGCGTGTGACCGGCGCCGGATTTGCCGCGCGGGGCGGTTCGACCTAGACTGCGCCCTCCGGCAGCTCCAACCACGGCCCTCACGGGCCGTTTCAGTTTTTTCCCCACAGAGATGAACGCACCCCAGATCCAGTTCGACCCCGAATCCGCCCGCTTCGGCAGCTCGCGCTCGCAGAAGCGGCTCGAAGACGACCGCCTGCTCACCGGCAATGGCCTGTACAGCGACGACCGAGAACTCGCGCGGCTCGCCTGGCTGGTGCTGGTGCGCTCGCCGTATGCGCACGCGAAAATCCTGTCCGCCGACCTCACCGCGGCGCGCAAGGCGCCCGGCGTGCTCGCGGCCTGGACCGTGCAGGACCTGCGCGCCGACGGCGTCGGCCACATTCCCTTCCCGCCGCTGTTCAAGCAGGCCGACGGTTCTCCGATGGAAGCGCCGCCGCGGGTGCTGCTGGCCGAGCAGAGCGTCTATTACGTCGGCCAGCCGGTGGTTGCGATCGTCGCTGCCACGCGCGACCAGGCCGAGGACGCCGCCGAGCTCGCGCTGCTCGAGTACCAAGAGCTGCCTTGCGTGGTCGACGCGCAACGCGCGATCGAGCCGGACGCGCCGCAGCTGTGGCCCGAGGCGCCGGGCAACGTCGCGGCGGAGTCTGCCTACGGCGACCCGAAGGCGGCCGACGCCGCTTTCGCCGCGGCCGCGCACGTGGTCGAGCTCGAGCTGCACAACCAGCGCCTGATCGCCAACGCGCTCGAGCCGCGCTGCGCGATCGGCGTGTTCGACAACGGCCGCACCACGCTCTACACGCAGAACCAGACGCCGACCGGCGCGCGCGAGCTGCTTGGCGCGGTGTTCGGCGCCAAGCCGGAGGCGTTCCGGGTCGTGGTGGGCGACATCGGCGGCGGCTTCGGCATGAAGACCGGCCTCACGCCCGAGGACGCGCTGGTGTGCCACGCGGCGAAGAAGCTCGGCCGGCCGGTGAAGTGGCGCGCCGAGCGGAGCGAGGAGTTCCTCGCCGCGCACATGGGGCGCGACCAGCGCTTCAAGGCGAGCCTCGCGCTCGACCAGGACGGCAGGATCCTGGCGCTGCGCATGCGCATGCTGGGCAACATCGGCGCCACGCCCGTGGGCTCCTCCGCGATCATTCCGCTTGCGCTCGGGCCCAAGGTGCAGACCACCGTGTACAAGGTGCCGGTGATCGACTACGGCGTCAAGGCGGTGCTCACCAACACCATGGCCACCGGCGCCTACCGCGGCGCCGGGCGCCCCGAGGCCAACTACCTGATGGAACGCCTGATGGAGAAGGCGAGCCGGCAGCTCAAGCTCGACCCGGCGGAGATCCGGCGCCGCAATTTCATTCGCCCGCAGGACTTTCCGTTCCGCACCCACCTCGGCGACACCTACGACGTGGGCGATTTCGGCCGCGTGCTGGACGGCGCGCTGGCGCGTGCGGACTGGAACGGCTTCCCTGTCCGGCGCGAGCAATCGAAGCGCCGCGGCCGGCTGCGCGGACGCGGACTGGCGGTCTACCTCGAGTGGACCGGCGCGATTCCGACCGAGACGGTCGACATCCAGATCGACGCCGACGGCGCGGTGACGGTCTTCTCGGGCACCCAGGCGATGGGGCAGGGGCTCGAGACGACCTATTCCCAGCTCATCACCGAGGTGCTGCAGGTGCCGGTCACGAGCGTACGCATCGTGCAGGGCGACACCGACCGCGCCAACGGCGTCGGCAGCGTCGGCTCGCGCTCGGCCTTCGTCGGCGGCTCGGCGGTGGTCGCCGCCGGGCGCAAGGTGATCGTGCGCGGCAAGGAGCTGGCGGCCGAGGCGCTGGAAGCCGCGCCGCAGGACATCGAGTTCCGCGACGGGCGCTTCCACATTTCCGGCACCGATCGGGCGATCCGGCTCGACGAGCTGGCCGCGCGCCAGGCAGAGCGCCACATCCGCGTCTCCGCCACCGAGACGCCGTCGACGCCCTCGTGGCCCAACGGCGCCCAGGTGTGCGAGGTCGAGATCGATCCGGATACGGGCGAAGTCGAGCTGGCGCGCATCACCAGCGTGGACGACATCGGTCGCATCATCAACCACATGATCGTCGAAGGACAGATTCACGGCGGCATCGCGCAGGGCGTCGGGCAGGCGCTCTACGAGCGCACGGTCTACGACCCGGAAAGCGGCCAGCTGCTGACCGGCTCGCTGATGGACTACGGCATTCCGCGCGCGGACCAGTTCCCGCCGCTGGACACCGCGTTCGACGAGAGCGTTCCCTGCAGCACCAACCTGCTGGGCGTGAAGGGCTGCGGTGAGCTCGGCACCATCGGCTCGGTGCCGGCGGTGGTGAACGCGGTGCTGGACGCCCTGGCCGAGCGCGGCATTACGCAGCTCGAGATGCCGCTCAGCGCGGAGAAGGTCTGGAGGGCGTTGCGCGGCGTGTAGTCGATCGAACGGGGTGAGGTCGCATGGCGGCGGGTTCGGCGCGCGGGACGGCTTGGCAGGACGGGGCCCGGCGCGCGCTCGAATACGCGATCGCGGCCTCGCTCGCGCTGCATGCGCTGGCGCTTGGATATCTCTCGATGCCGCGCGCCCCGGCGGATGCCCTTCCTGCGCTGCCGCCGCTCGAAGCGCGCCTCGAACCGGCGCGGCCGGTCGAAGCGCCCCGGCCCCCGCCGCCGCCGAAGATCGAGCCGCCGCCCGCGCCGCCGCCCGCGCCGCAGCCGACGCCGCATCCGGCACCACGGCCCGTACTGAAGTTGAACAAGGCACACCCTGTTCGCGAACGTGCGCCCGAACCCGTGCCCGAGCCCGTATTAACTGCCCCGGCGGTCACGGCTCCGGCGCCTGCCCCGGTTGTCGCGCCGGTTCCGCAATTGCAACCCCCCGTCTTGGCTGCACCTGCGCCCGCCCCGGCGCCGCGTGCAGCGCCGCCGCCCGACGCCGCGAGCCTGGCGGCGCAGTACCGCGCCGCGCTAATGGCCGAGGCGGGGCGCTACAAGCGCTATCCGCGTTTTGCGCGCGACAACGGCTGGGAGGGCAGGGTCGAGGTGCACCTGGTGATCGGCGCCGATGGCGCGATCGCAACGCTCGGCGTCGCGCGCGGGACGGGATACCCGATCCTCGACCGCCAGGCGCTCGAGATGGTGCGCAGCGCGAAGTCGCAAACCGCGATTCCAGAGGGCCTGCGCGGCAAGGCCTTCGGCGTCGATATCCCGGTGATCTTCAGCCTGCGCGACCCGGATTCCTAGGCGGGCTCAGGCGGCGCGCACCGTCGAAGCGGCGCATCCAGTAGCGCGCGCCCAGCGGCTCGACGCGCACCCGTGCGCCGGTCTTGGGCGCGTGCACGAAGCGGCCGTTGCCGAGGTAGATGCCGACGTGCGAGAAGGCGCGGTGCTGGGTGTTATAGAACACCAGATCGCCGGGCTGCAGTTCCGCTAGACTGACGGGCGTTCCGATCTCGCTCTGCGCGCGGGCGTTGTGCGGCAGCTCGAGCCCCCAGGCTTGCTCGAACACGTGGGCCACCAGTCCGCTGCAATCGTATCCGGTGGCGGGCGAGTCGCCCCCGTAGCGGTACTCGGTGCCGAGCGCGAGCACCGCCTGCAGCAAGGCCTCGGAGCGCTCGGCGCTGGCGGGCGCGAGCCGCTGCGGCGGCAATCGGTCGGGCGCTCGCTGGGGCCCGGCGCAGCCTGCCAATGCAGCCAAAAGCGCGAACAAATACAGAGAATTACGAGCCATAATTAAAGCAATGTAGTCAATGTGGAAGACAAAGTAAAGCCGCGCTGTGTCAGCCGCGCGCCGCAGGGGTGCGTTGCTTCGAACAGAACTTTTTCAGGACCGCCGATGCGCCCGTCGTTCGCCGCCTGGATAACATGCGCCGCGCTCGCGCTTGCCGCCGCCGGCGCATGCGCGCAGGGCAGCCTGGAAATCATTCCCCTGCGCCATCGCACGCCGGAGCAGGTGCTGCCGGTGCTGCGGCCGCTGCTCGAGCCGGGCGGGGTGCTGACCGCGCACTCGAACCAGCTCATCGTGCGCACCAGCGCGGGCAACCTGGAGCAGATCAGGTCCGCGCTCGCGGCGATCGACACGCCGCTGCGCCGGCTGCAGATTTCGGTGCGCTTCGGCGATGCGTCGGGGTTCGGCAGGCGCGAAATCGAAGCCCGCGGCGTGCTGCGCCCGGGCGGCTCGGGCGCCGAGTTGCGCGCGCTCGACTCGGGCGCGGCGGCCGAAGAGCGCGTCGAGCAGCACGTGCAGGTGCTCGAAGGGGGCCGCGCGACGATCGCGGTGGGGCAGTCGCGGCCGCTCGGCGGCGGTGTTCAGGGGGTGCAGGACCTGGCGACGGGCTTCGTGGTGGTGCCGCGAGTCGCCGGCCGGTACGTAACGCTCGAGATCGACCCGCAGCGCGAGCGGCCCGGGGCGTTCCCGGGCAGCGTCGATTCGCAACGCGTCTCGACCACGGTCAACGCCCGCCTGGGGGATTGGGTCGAGATAGGCGGCGTGGATGCGGCGGGCATCACCTACGAGCGCCGGCGCGTTTGGCTCAAGGTCGAGGAGATCGGGCCCTGAGCCGCGCCGCGTCACGCGAGGCGGCGGTGCTCGAGCGCGCCTTTGCCGAGGGCGGTGCGCTCGCGCAGCACGTGCCCGGATTCCGTCACCGGCCGCAGCAGCTCGACATGGCGCGCGCGATTCTGGACGCCGTCGAGCGCAGCGAGGTGCTCGTGGTCGAGGCCGGCACCGGGACCGGCAAGACCTTCGCCTATCTCGTGCCGGCGCTGGTCGCCGGCGGCAAGGTGATCGTCTCGACCGGCACCAAGACGCTGCAGGACCAGCTGTTCGACCGCGACCTGCCCGCGGTGCGCGAGGCGCTCGCCTCGGGCGCCAGCGCCGCGCTGCTGAAAGGGCGCGCGAACTACGTCTGCCTGTACCGGCTCGAGCGCGCCGCGAGCGAGGCGCGGCTCGGCTCGCGCGAGGAAGCGGCGCAGCTGCGCCGCATCGAGCGTTTCGCCGCGGCGAGCGCGAGCGGCGACCGCGCCGACCTGGCCGACGTGGCCGAAGACGCGCCGGTCTGGGTGCACGCCACTTCGACGCGCGAGAACTGCCTCGGGCAGGAATGCCCGAACTACAAGGACTGCTTCGTGATGCGGGCGCGCCGCAACGCGCTCGCCGCCGACGTGGTGGTAGTCAACCATCATCTGTTCTTCGCCGACGTGGTGCTGCGCGACGAAGGCGTCGCCGAGCTGCTGCCGGCGTGCAACACGCTGGTGTTCGACGAGGCGCACCAGCTGCCCGAGACCGCGCGGCTGTTCTTCGGCGCGACCGTCTCGACCGCGCAGCTGGTGGAGCTCGCGCGCGACGCGCGCCTGGAGCTGCGCGCCGCGGGCGGCGCGTCGCCCGAGCTGGACCGGCTCGCCGGGGCGCTCGAGAAGGCGGCGCGCGACTTGAGGCTCGCGCTGGGCGGCGAAGGCAGCCGCCTCGGCTGGGGGCAAGCCTCGCGCCTGCCCGGCTTCGGCGCCGCGCTGGCGGCGCTCGGCGCCGCGCTCGACGCGCTGGCCGAACCGCTCGCCGAGCAGGCCGAGCGCTCCGAGGGCCTCGAGTCCTGCGCGCGCCGCGCGGCCGAGGCGCGCGCCACGCTGGCGCGCATGCACGGCGACGAGGCGGCGAACGAGGTGCGCTGGGTCGAGACGTTCAGCCAATCGGCGCAGCTGCATCTCACCCCCCTGTCCTCGGCCGAGCTGTTCCGGCGCCAGATGGCAGACCATCCGCGGGCCTGGATCTTCACTTCGGCGACGCTCGCGGTGGGCGAGGACTTCGGCCATTTCACGCGCGAGCTCGGCATCGAGGCCGCGCAGGCGCGCCGCTGGGAGAGCCCGTTTGACTTCGCGCGCCAGGCCCTGCTCTACGTGCCCAGTGGGCTGCCCGCGGACCCGAATGACCCGGCTTTCACCGCCGCGGTGGTGGACGCCGCCTACCCGGCGCTGCGCGCGAGCGGCGGCAGGGCGTTCCTGCTCTTCACCACCCTGCGCGCGCTGCGCAAGGCGCACGAACTGCTCGCCGAGCGCTTCGAGCGCGACGCGATCGAGTACCCGCTGCTGGTGCAGGGCACCGGCTCGCGCAGCGAGCTGCTGGCGCGCTTTCGCGTGCTTGGCAACGCAGTGCTGCTCGGCAGCCAGTCGTTCTGGGAAGGGGTCGACGTGCGCGGCGAGGCGCTTTCGCTGGTGGTGATCGACAAGCTGCCGTTCGCGCCGCCCGACGACCCGGTGCTGTCGGCGCGCATCGAGGCGGTGCGCGCGCAGGGCGGCAATCCTTTCACCGCGCTGCAGCTGCCGCAGGCGATCCTGCAGCTGAAGCAGGGCGCCGGGCGCCTGATCCGCGACGAAGCCGACCGCGGCGTGCTGATGCTGTGCGACCCGCGCCTGTATTCGCGCCCCTACGGCCGGCTGGTGCGGGCCAGCCTGCCGCCGATGAAACAGACCCGCGAACTCGCCGAGGTCGAGGCATTCTTCGATAGAATCGACGCATGAGAGTCGTCATCACCGGTGGTGGAGGGTTTCTCGGCTCGCGCCTGGCGCGGGCGCTGCTCGCGCGCGGCAAGCTGACCGCGCCGGATGGAAGCGAGCGCCAGATCTCGCGCATCGCGCTGCTCGACGGCGCGTTCCCGGCGGCGATGCCGAGCGACCCGCGGCTCGAGATCGTGAGCGGCGACATCGCCGAGCGCGCCGTCGTCGAACGGGTGATTACGCCCGACACCGGCTCGGTGTTCCACCTGGCGGCGGTCGTCAGCGGCGGCGCGGAAGCGGATTTCGAGCTCGGCATGCGGGTGAACCTCGAAGGCACGCGGCTGCTGCTCGAGCGGCTGCGGCAGTGCGCGCGGCCGCCGCGCCTGGTGTTCGCGAGCTCGGTGGCGGCGTTCGGCGGCGAGCTGCCGCCGGTGCTGGACGACTCGACCACGCCGCTGCCGCAGACCTCCTACGGCACGCAGAAGGTCGTAAGCGAATACCTGATCTCCGACTATTCGCGCAAGGGCTTCCTGGACGGGCGCTCGCTGCGCTTGCCGACCATCGTCGTGCGCCCGGGCAAGCCGAACGCGGCGGCCTCGTCGTTCGCGAGCGGAATCCTGCGCGAGCCGCTAAACGGCGTCGCCTCGGAATGCCCGGTCGAGGCCGAAACCGGCGTCTGGCTGCTGTCGCCCAAGCGCGTGGTCGAGGCCTTCATGCACGCGCACGAGCTGCCCGCGGACGCCTGGGGAACGCGGCGCGCGCTGAACCTGCCCGGCATCACCGCGAGCGTCGCCGAAATGATCGATGCGATGGGGCGCGTTGCCGGCGCGGCGGTGGCGAAGCGGGTGGTGTGGAAGCCCGATGCGCGCACGCAGGCGATCGTGCGGACCTGGCCGGCGCGGTTCGAGACGCCGCGCGCGCTCGCGATGGGATTTCGCGCCGACCCGGACGTGGAAACGGTGATCCGCGACTACATCGCGGACGAGGGCATCAAGGTCGCCTAGGCGCTTGCGCCTATCAATTGCGCGCGCTCGCCTACCAGTTCGGGTCCCACAGCTTCCACCAGGGCGCTTCGCGCTTCACGCCTCCCGGCTTGAGGTACGGGCTGTTGGGGAAGTTGGTCTTCATCACGCGCGCCGCGCCGTCGCGCAGGTCGTCCAGGCCGAGCGCGTCGTAGGCCTTGATCATGATGGAGAGCGCCTCTTCGGTCGCCGGCGCGCGCGGGTATTCCTTCACCGCGTACTGCGCCCGGTTCGCCGCCGCGACGTACGCGCCGCGCCTCATGTACCAGCGCGCGACGTGCACCTCGTACGAGGCGAGCGAGTTGACGAGGTAACGCATGCGCTCGATTGCGTCCGGGGTGTATTTCGACTTCGGGAAGCGCGTCGCCAGCTCCTTGAAGGTGGCGAAAGCCTCGCGCGTGGCCTTGGGGTCGCGCTCGGACATGTCGGGATTCGACAGGCCGGAGAGCAGGCCGGTGTTCTCGTTGAAGTTGATCAGTCCCTTGAGGTAGTAGGCGTAGTCGACGTTCGGGTGGTTCGGGTAGAGCTTGATGAAGCGATCGGCCGCCGCGATTGCCGAGGCGCGCTCGCTGTCCTTCCAGTACGAGTAGGCGATTTCGATCTGCGCCTGTTGCGCATAGCGGCCGTAGGGGTAGCGCGCCTCGAGCTTCTCGAAGTATTTGATCGCCTGGGCCCAGTCCTTGGAGGCCATCGAGTCCTTGGCCTCGCCGTAGAGCCTCTGCGCCGACCAGGTCGCGGTTTCGTCGCGCTCGGTCGAGCCGGCGCAGGCGCCGAGCAGGAGCACGGCTGCGACCGCCAGGGGAGCAAGTAAACTTGAGCGCATGAAGCAGGAGCCCGCGTTGGAAACGGAAAATTATAGCCCGCTCGAGGCAAGGGTCCCGCGCTCGCTCGGAGGATTGAGATTGGATCAGGCCCTGGCGCGATTGTTCCCGCAGTATTCGCGCAACCGCCTGCAGGTCTGGCTCAAGGCGGGCCACATCCTGGTCGACGGGGCGGCGGGAACGGGCAAGCAGGCCGTGACCGGCGGCGAGCGCATCGTTGTTTGCCCGCCGCAGGCCCCCGCCGGCGCCTCGCCGCGGGCGCAGCGCATGCCGCTGTCGATCGTGCACGAAGACCGCGACCTGATCGTGATCGACAAGCCGGCCGGGCTGGTGGTCCACCCCGGCGCCGGGGTGCCGGACCGCACGCTGCTGAACGCGCTGCTCGCGCATGCCCCCGAGCTCGCCGTGGTTCCGCGCGCGGGCATCGTGCACCGCCTGGACAAGGACACCAGCGGCCTGCTGGTGGTGGCGAAGCACGTCTCCGCGCAGGCCAATCTCGTCAAGCAGCTGGCCGAGCGAAGCGTGCGCCGAGTGTACCTCGCGCTGGTGCACGGCGATCCGCCCGCCTCGGGAACGATCGACGCCCCGGTCGGGCGCGACGCGCGCGTTCGCACCAGGATGGCCGTATCGCAGCGCGGCAAGCAGGCGCGCACCGGCTACCGCGTGCTCGAGCGCTACGGCCGCGCCGCGCTGGTCGAATGCCGGCTGGAGACCGGCCGCACGCACCAGATCAGGGTGCACTTCCAGCACATCCACCACCCGCTGCTCGGCGATCCGGTCTACCGCCGCGGCGCGCGCCAGGCGCCGACATTCGCGCGTCAGGCGCTGCACGCCTACGAGCTGTCGCTGGCTCATCCGCGCAGCGGCCGGGCAGTGAGCTGGCGCGCGCCGCTGCCGCCGGACATGCAGCGCCTGATCGACGAATTGCGCGCCGGGCGATGATCGGCCTCATCCGACCGGACTGGCCGGCGGCCGCACGCGTATTGGTCACCACGCGCGAGGGTGGCGCGAGCAGCGGCACCTACGCGAGCCTGAACCTGGGCCTGCGCGGCGGCGACGACGAGGCCGCGGTGCGGGAAAACCGGCGCCGGCTCGAAGCCCTGCTGCCCTCGCCGCCGGTCTGGCTGCGCCAGGTCCACGGCACGCGCGTGGCCGACGCCGACGCCGTGCGCGCCGCCGGCGGGGAGCCCGAGGCCGACGCCGCCGTGGCGCGCCGGCCGGGCACGGTGTGCGCGGTACTGGCGGCCGACTGCATGCCGGTGCTGCTCGCCGACGAGGCCGCGACCGTGGTGGGCATCGCGCATGCCGGCTGGCGCGGCCTGTGCGCCGGCGTGCTCGAAGCGACGCTGGACGCGATGCGTGCCGAGCCCGGCGCCGTGATGGCCTGGCTCGGCCCCGCGATCGGGCCCCGGGTGTACGAAGTCGGCGACGAGGTACGCGCGGCCTTCGTCGCCCGCGATCCGGCCGCGCTCGCCGCGTTTCGCCCCGTGCGCCGCGGGCACTGGCTGCTCGATCTGTACGCGGTCGCGCGCCAGCGCCTAGCGGCGCGCGGCGTGACGCGTGTGTACGGAGGCGGGCTATGCACCTTTTCCGATCCGGCGCGCTTCTTTTCGTACCGGCGCGACGGCGCCACGGGGCGCATGGCGGCCCTGATTTGGCTCGCCGGCGGCGGCCGAGGAGGGATTTGACGCCGGTGTGTTGTGCGGCGCAAAATCGACCCCCCGATCCAGCCTGCCGCAACCCACTCCCGCGGCGACCTAGTTGCCGAGCGGCAAACAACATTTCCATTCCACGACGCCCTGACCTGAATGGCTGCGCAACCCAGTTCTCCCGAGGCGCTCCTGGCGGCGATTACACAGGCGGGCAACGAGATGACGCAGGGCTGGATGCGCCTGGTCGGCGCGGTCGCCTCGGCCGCCGGCGCGCCCCCCGCGGACTGGACGCGCGAGCTCGGTGGCGCGCGCCTGCCTGCGCTTCAGGCGTCCTACGCCGAGCAGCAGGCGCAGCTCTGGATGGCGCTCGCGGGCGGACCCGGGGCAGCGCCGCTGGTTGCGCCGGAGCCGGGCGACCGGCGCTTCGCGGCCAAGGCCTGGCGCGAGGACGCGTTCTACGACTACCTGCGGCAGTCCTATCTGCTTTCGGCGCGCTACTTCACCGAGCTGGTGGAAGGCGCGCAGCTCCAGCCTGCGGCCAAGGACCGGATGCGCTTCGCGGTGCGGCAATGGCTCGACGCCATGTCGCCAGCGAATTTCGTCGCCACCAATCCCGAGGCGCTGCGGCGCGCGCTCGATACCCGGGGCGAAAGCCTCGCCCGGGGACTGGCGAACCTGATCGCGGACTCGCACAAGGGGCGCCTGAGCCAGACCGACGAGTCCGCCTTCGAGGTGGGGCGAAACCTGGCGACCGCTCCGGGGCGCGTGGTGTACGAGAACCCGCTCATGCAGCTGGTGCAGTACGCGCCGTCCAGCGCGCAGGTGGGCAAGCGCCCGCTGGTGATGGTTCCGCCGTGCATCAACAAGTTCTACATCCTCGATCTGCAGCCCGAGAATTCGTTCGTGCGCTACGCGGTCGACGCCGGGCACACCGTGTTCATGGTCTCGTGGCGCAACGTCGGTCCCGAGCAGGGGGCGCTGACCTGGGACGACTACATCGAGCAGGGCGTGCTGCAGGCGCTGCGGGTGGCGCGCGAGATCGCCGCCAGCGACCGGGTCAACGCGCTCGGCTTCTGCGTTGGCGGCACGCTGCTCGGCGCGGCGCTGGCGGTGCTGGCGGGCAAGAACGAAGAACTGGTCGAGAGCGTTACCTACCTCACCACGATGCTCGACTTCAGCGAGACCGGCCAGATCGGGCTGTTCGTCGACGAGGCGAGTCTCGCCGCGCGCGAAGCGCAGATCGGCGGCGGCGGAGTTTTCCCTGGCTCGGACCTGGCGTTCATGTTCTCGAGCCTGCGCGCGAACGACCTGGTGTGGCCCTACGTGGTCAACAACTACCTGCTGGGAGGCACGCCGGCCGCGTTCGACCTGCTGTACTGGAACGCCGACAGCACCAACCTGCCCGGGCCGATGTACTGCTACTACGTGCGCAACACCTATCTCGAAAACCGGCTGCGCGTGCCGGGCGCGCTCACCAGCTGCGGCGTCCCGGTCGACCTGGGCAAAGTGGACCGGCCGTCGTTCATCCTCGCCACGCGCGAGGACCACATCGTGCCGTGGCGCTCGGCCTACCGTTCGATCGGCCTGCTCGGGGGCGAGAAGACCTTCCTGCTGGGCGCCAGCGGACACGTCGCCGGGGTGATCAACCCGGCGGCCAAGAACCGGCGCAGCTATTGGCGCGCAACCGCCTATCCCGAGGATCCGCAGACCTGGCTGGCGCAGGCCGAAGAGCACCCGGGCAGCTGGTGGACGCAGTGGGCCGAGTGGATGAAGCAACACAAGGGCGGCGCGCGCAAGGCGCGGGCGCGCCCCGGCAACCGCAAGCACAAGGCGACCGAGCCGGCGCCCGGCCGCTACGTGAAGCAACGAGCGAACAAGGAGGCTTGAAATGGAAGAGATCTTCATCGTAGGCGCGGCGCGGACCGCGATCGGCAAGTTCAGCGGAACGCTCGCCAAGACCCCGGCCACGCAGCTCGGCGCGCACGTGATCCGCAAGCTGCTCGAGCGCACCGGCATCGCCCCGGAGCAGGTCTCGGAAGTGATCATGGGGCAGGTCCTGGCCGCTGGCTCGGGCCAGAACCCGGCGCGCCAGGCGGCGATCGGCGCCGGCCTGCCCGACATGATCCCGGCCATGACCATCAACAAGGTCTGCGGCTCGGGGCTCAAGGCGGCGATGCTCGGCGCGCAGTCGATCGCCAACGGCGACGCCGACATCGTGATCGCGGGCGGACAGGAGTCGATGAGCCTCGCGCCGCACGTGCTGATGGGCTCGCGCGACGGCTACCGCATGGGCGATGCCAAGATGATCGACTCGATGATCGTCGACGGCCTGTGGGACGTCTACAACCAGTACCACATGGGAGTCACGGCGGAGAACGTGGCCAAGGAGTACGCGGTGACGCGCGAGGCGCAGGACGAGTTCGCGCTCGCCTCGCAGCAAAAGACCGAAGCGGCGCAGAAGGCGGGCAAGTTCAAGCAGGAGATCATTCCGTTCGAGATCGCGTCGCGCAAAGGCACGGTAGTGTTCTGCGACGACGAGTTCCCACGCCACGGCGCCACGCTCGACTCGCTCAAGAGCCTGAAGCCAGCGTTCGACAAGGCCGGCAGCGTCACCGCCGGCAACGCCTCGGGCATCAACGACGGTGCGGCGGCGGTGGTGCTCGCCTCGGCGCGCAAGGCCAAGGAGCTGGGCTTGAAGCCGCTCGCGCGCATCAAGTCGTTCTCCTCGGCCGGGGTCGACCCGAAATACATGGGGATGGGCCCGGTGCCGGCCTCCAAGCGCTGCCTGTCGCGCGCCGGCTGGACGCCGCAGGAGCTCGACCTGATGGAGATCAACGAGGCCTTCGCGGCGCAGGCGATCGCGGTCAACCGCCAGATGGGCTGGGATACCTCGAAGGTGAACGTAAACGGCGGCGCGATCGCGCTCGGCCACCCGATCGGTGCCTCGGGCTGCCGCATCCTGGTGACCCTGCTGCACGAAATGGCCAGGCGCGACGCGAAGAAGGGCCTCGCGTCGCTCTGCATCGGCGGCGGCATGGGCGTGGCGCTGGCGGTGGAGCGATGAATTTTTCCGTAAACGTGAAAGATCGAGCATGACCAAGCGTGTGGCACTGGTAACCGGAGGCATGGGCGGAATCGGCACGGCGGTATGCCGCCGGCTCGCCCGCATGAACGGCAACGTGGTGATGGCGAATTGCCTTCCGGGTTACGAAAAAAAGGACCAATGGCTGGCGCAACTGCGCGCGGAGGGCTACGACAACGTCTTTGCCGCCGAGGGCGACGTGTCGGACTTCGACTCGGCGGCCGGGATGGTGCGCGGGATCGTGTCCGAGATCGGTCCGGTCGACATCCTGGTCAACAGCGCGGGCATCGTGCGCGACAACGTGCTGAAAAAGATGTCGCTCTCGGACTGGCTGGCGGTCATCAGCACCAACCTGAACAGTGCCTTCATCGTCACCAAGCAGGTGATCGAAGGCATGACCGAGCGCGGCTGGGGACGGATCGTGAACCTTTCCTCCGTCAACGGGCAGCGCGGGCAGTTCGGCCAGACCAACTACTCCGCCGCGAAGGCGGGCCTGCACGGGTTCGCCAAGGCGCTGGCGCAGGAGGTGGTGCGCAAGGGCGTGACGGTGAACTCGGTGTCGCCCGGCTATGTCGAAACCGACATGGTGAAGTCGATCCGCAAGGACGTTCTGGAAAAGATCGTGGCCGGCATCCCGATGGGGCGCCTGGCGCACCCGGAGGAGATCGCGGCGCTGATCGCCTTTCTGGCCTCCGAGGAAGCCGGTTATATTACAGGCGCGAATATCGCCATCAACGGCGGCATGTACATGTCGTAGGCATTGGGGCCTGGAGTCGACGAGGAGGAGGAGGGGAGCATGACGGACAAGAGGCTGGCGATCGTGACCGGCGGCATGGGCGGGCTGGGCGAGTCGATTTCCACCAAGATGGCCGACGCCGGCTACCGGGTGGTGGTGACCTATTCGCCCTCCAACACCAAGTGGAAATCGTGGCTGGAGGAAATGAAGGGGCGGGGATACGACTTTGGCGCCTACCCGGTCGACGTGGTCGATTTCGACGACTGCGCCGCCAAGAGCGAGAAGATCGTCAAGCAATGCGGGACGATCGACATTCTGGTCAACAATGCCGGCATCACGCGCGACATGACGTTCAAGAAGATGACCAAGGCCGACTGGGACGCGGTGATGCGCTCCAACCTCGATTCCTGGTTCAACATAACCAAGCAGGTCATGGACAGGATGCTCCAACGCAACTGGGGCCGTGTAATCAACGTGTCGTCGGTGAACGGGCAAAAGGGCGCCTTCGGCCAGACCAACTACTCGGCTGCCAAGGCCGGCATCCACGGTTTCACCAAAGCGCTCGCGCTCGAGGTGGCGAAAAAGGGCGTGACCATCAACACCATCTCTCCGGGCTACATCGGAACCAAGATGGTTACCGCGATCCCGAAGGAAATCCTCGATTCGAAGATCCTGCCGCAAATCCCGGTCGGCCGGCTGGGCAAGCCCGACGAGGTCGCCGGGCTGATCATCTACCTTTGCTCGGAAGAGGCCGCGTTCGTGACCGGGGCGAACATCTCGATCAACGGCGGCCAGCACATGTATTGAGGGGATAGGAATGGAAAACCAGGTACGGATGATCAAGAAGTATCCCAACAGGCGCCTGTACGACACCAAGACGTCGAGTTACATCACGCTCGTGGACGTGAAGCAAATGGTGCTCAAGCACGAGGATTTCCAGGTCATCGACGCCAAGACCAACGACGAACTGACGCGCCAGATTCTGCTGCAGATCATCCTGGAGGAGGAGTCGGGCGGCATGCCGATGTTTTCCTCGGACCTGCTGTCGCACCTGATTCGCTTTTACGGCAACGCGATGCAGGGTCTGATAGGCAGCTACCTGGAGAAGAACATCCATGCCTTCCAGGAGATGCAGAAATCGCTGCAGGAGCAGTCGCAGCGCATGTACGGCGACAACGCGCATGCGCCGAAGGAGCTGTGGTCGCAGTTCATGAACCTCCAGGGCCCGGCGATGCAGAGCATGATGCAGGCCTACATCGAGCAGAGCCAGAAGATGTTCGTGCAGTTCCAGGACCAGATGCAGGACCAGGCCCGCAACATGTTCGCCGGGATGTCGTTTCCCGGTTTTCCCGGCGCGACGCCGCAGAAGAACGAAGACCCCGACAAGCAGTCCTAGGGTGAAGACGGCGCCGCCCCGCATCGGCTTCGTATCGCTAGGCTGCCCCAAGGCGCTGGTCGACTCGGAGCGCATCCTGACGCAGCTGCGCGCGGAAGGCTACGCGACCTCCGCCCGCTACGAGGAGGCGGATCTGGTGATCGTCAACACCTGCGGCTTCATCGACGATGCGGTGGAGGAATCGCTCGGCGCGATCGGCGAGGCGCTGGCGCAGAACGGCAAGGTCATCGTCACCGGTTGCCTGGGCGCCAAGGACGGCGTGGTGCGCGCCGCGCATCCGAGCGTGCTCGCGGTGACCGGCCCGCACGACACCGAGGCTGTGATGCGGGCGGTGCACGCTCAGCTCGAGCGCCCGCACGATCCGTACACCGACCTGCTTCCGCCGCAGGGCATCAAGCTCACGCCCAAGCACTACGCCTACCTCAAGATTTCGGAAGGCTGCAACCATCGCTGCAGCTTTTGCATCATCCCGTCCATGCGCGGCGACCTGGTGTCGCGCCCGGTCGGCGAGGTGATGCGGGAAGCAGAAGGCCTGGTACGCGCCGGCGTGAAGGAGCTGCTGGTGATCTCCCAGGACACCAGCGCCTACGGCGTCGACCTGAAGTACCGCACCGGGTTCTGGAACGGTCGCCCGCTCAAGACGCGCATGACCGAGCTCGCGCGCGCGCTCGGCGGGCTCGGCGTCTGGGTGCGGCTGCACTACGTCTACCCGTACCCGCACGTGGACGAGGTCGTGCCGCTGATGGCCGAGGGCGGGATCCTGCCGTACCTCGATGTGCCGTTCCAGCACGCCGCGCCGAGAATCCTCAAGCTGATGAAGCGCCCGGCCAACGCCGGCGACACGCTCGAGCGCATCCGCGCCTGGCGCGCGTTGTGCCCCGCGCTCACGCTGCGCAGTACTTTCATCGTCGGCTTTCCGGGCGAGACCGAGGCGGAGTTCGAGCAGCTGCTCGCGTTCCTCGGGGAGGCGCAGCTCGATCGCGTCGGCTGCTTCGCCTATTCGCCGGTCGAGGGGGCGGCGGCGAACGCGCTGCCGGACCCCGTGCCGAATGAAGTGAAGCAGGAACGGCGCGCGCGGCTGATGACACTGCAAGCGGGGATCAGCGCGGCGCGCCTGCGCGCCAAGGCAGGGCGCCGGCTCGAGGTTCTGGTGGACCAGGTCGACCGCAAAGGCGCGTTCGCGCGCTCGAGCGCGGACGCGCCGGAAATCGACGGCGTGGTGCGCATCCGCGACGGCGGCAAACTCAGGCCGGGCGAATTCGCCGCGGTCATCGTGGAGGACGCGGGCGAGCACGACCTGACGGCTCGCCTGGCGGCCTGAACTCGCAGCAAGGAGGCGACATGGCAGCGCGTGAAGTGGTGGTGGTAGCGGGAGTGCGCACGGCGATAGGCGACTACGGCGGCGCGCTCAAGGACGTGGCGCCGACCCGGCTCGGCGCGACGGCGATCAAGGAAGCGCTGGCGCGGGCCAAAATCGACCCGGCGAGCGTCGGGCACGTCGTGGTCGGCAGCGTGATCCACGGCGAGGCGCGCGACATGTACATGTCGCGCGTGGCCGCGATCGACGCCGGCCTGCCGGTCGGCACGCCGTGCCTGACGGTCAACCGCCTGTGCGGCAGCGGCCTGCAGGCGATCGTTTCGGCCTCGCAGCACATCCTGCTCGGCGACGTCGAGGTCGCGATCGGGGGCGGCGCCGAGAGCATGAGCCGCGCGGCCTATTTCCTGCCCGGGGCGCGCTGGGGAACCCGCATGGGCGACGGCGCGCTGGTGGACGCCATGAGCGGCGCGCTGCACGATCCGTTCGGCCACGGCCACATGGGCGTCACGGCGGAGAACGTCGCGGCCAAGTACGGCTTCACGCGCGAGCAGCAGGACGCATTCGCGCTCGAATCGCACCGGCGCGCCGCCCACGCGCTGGAGAAAGGCTTCTTCAAGAGCCAGATCGTGCCGCTGGAGCTTAAGACACGCAAAGGCGTCGAGCAGTTCGTCACCGACGAGCACGTGCGGCGCGACGCCAAGATCGAGGACCTGCAGAAGCTCAGGCCCGCATTCAGGAAGGACGGCTCGGTCACGGCGGGCAATGCTTCGGGCCTGAACGACGCGGGCGCCGCGGTGGTGCTGATGGAAGCACAGGCGGCGGCCAAGGCGGGCGCGCGCCCGCTGGCGCGCCTGGTGGCCTATGCCCACGCCGGCGTCGAGCCGCAGCTGATGGGACTGGGGCCGATCCCCGCGGTGAGGAAGGTGTTCGAGAAGGCGGGGCTCAAGCCGGCCGACATGGACGTGATCGAATCGAACGAGGCGTTTGCGGTGCAGGCCATGGCGGTGACCAAGGACCTCGGCCTCGACCCGCAGAAGGTGAATCCGAACGGCGGCGCGGTCGCGCTCGGGCACCCGATCGGCGCAACCGGCTGCATCCTGACGGTCAAGGCGCTGTACGAGCTCGAGCGCACGAGCAAGCGCTACGCGCTGGTGACGATGTGCATCGGCGGCGGGCAGGGCATCGCCGCGGTCTTCGAGCGGCTGGGCTAGGCGTCCTCGACCTGAACGCCTTTCCAGAACGCGACGTGGCCGGCGATGTGCTCGGCCGCGGGTTTGGCGACCGGGTAGGTCCAGGCCGCGTCGCGGTTGACTTCGCCCTCGACCACCACGTCGTAGTAGCTCGCGGTGCCTTTCCACGGGCACACCGAGTGCGTCTGCGACTCGCGCAGGTAGGTCCGGTCGACTGCCTCGGGCGGAAAGTACACGTTGCCCTCGACGATCTGCACGTCCTCGGTCGTCGCCTCGGCCAGCACCGCGCCGTTCCAAGTTGCTTTGGGCATACGGCAAGAATAACTTAATCGAGAAGGAGTGAGATGGAAACCCGAAGGCTTGGACAGAGCGGGCTCAAGGTGTCGGTGCTGTGCCTCGGTACGATGATGTTCGGCGACCGCACCGACGAGGCCGAAGCCGGGCGGATCGTGGCCTTAGCGCGCGAGGCCGGGGTCAATTTCGTCGACACGGCGGATGCCTATGCGAAGGGTGAATCGGAGCGCATTCTCGGCCGTCTGATCGCGGCGGACCGCGAGCGCTGGGTGGTTGCGACCAAGGTCGGCAACACCGGCGCGCCGGCGCCGAACGACGCCGACCTGTCGCGCCGCCACGTGATGAGTGCGATCGACGCCTCGCTCGGGCGCCTCGGCACGGATTACGTCGATCTTTACTATCTGCACGTCGACGATGCCGGCACGCCGCTGGAGGAGACGGTGGCGACTCTGGGCGACCTGGTGCGCGCCGGCAAGATCCGCTACTGGGGCGTGTCCAACTTCCGCGGCTGGCGCATCGCGCAGGCGGCGCTGCTCGCCGACCGGATCGGCGTGCCGCGCCCGGCCGTCTGCCAGCCCTACTACAACGCAGTCAACCGCATGCCGGAGGTCGAGGTGCTGCCCGCCTGCGAGCACTTCGGCCTCGGTGTGGTGCCCTACTCGCCGCTTGCGCGCGGGGTGCTGACCGGGAAATACCGGCCGGGCGCGACGCCGCCCGTGGAGACCCGCGCCGGGCGCGGCGACAAGCGCATGATGCAAACCGAGTTCCGTGCCGAGTCGCTCGCGATCGCCGAAAAGATCAAGGCGCACGTCGAGCGGCGCGGCATGAGCGCGGGCCAGTTCGCGCTCAATTGGGTGCTCAACAGCGGCGCGGTCACGAGCGTGCTCGCCGGGCCCCGCACGATGGAGCAGTGGACCGAGTACCTCGGCGCCCTCGGTCACGCCTTCGGCGCCGAAGACGAGGCGCTGGTCGAGGCGCTGGTGGCGCCTGGCCACCCTTCAACGCCGGGGTTCAACGATCCGCGCTACCCGATAACGGGCCGGCGGCCGCGCGTGTCCTAGCCGGCTTCGCCCGGCAAGGGCTCCTCTGCCGGCCGCGCCGCATGGTCTGCGGCGAGCAGCAGGTACATCGCCGGCACCACGAACAGCGTGAACAGGGTGCCGATCGCGATGCCCGAGGCAATCACCAGGCCCAGGTTGAACCGGCTCACCGCGCCGGCTCCGCTCGCGGTGATGAGCGGCACGACGCCGAACACCATCGCCGCGGTGGTCATCAGGATCGGGCGCAGCCGGATTCCGGCCGCCATCTCGATCGCCTTTCGCTTGGCGTGCCCCGCCCGCTGCAGGTTGTTGGCGAACTCTACGATCAGAATGCCGTGCTTGCTGATCAGTCCGATCAGCGTTACCAACCCCACCTCGGTGTAGATGTTCAGGGTCGCGCCGCCGATCCCCAGGCTGATGAAAATCAGCGCACCGCAGATCGACATCGGCACCGACACCAGGATGATGACGGGGTCGCGGAAGCTCTCGAACTGAGCCGCGAGCGCGAGGAAGATGATGATCAAGGCGAAGAAGAACGTCACCACCAGCGCGCTCGACTCCTGCACGAACTGGCGCGACTGCCCGGCATAGTCTACCGAGTAGCCCTGCGGCAGCGTGCGCGCGGCAAGATTCTGCAGATAGGCAAGTGCGTCGCCCTGCGCCACGCCGGGAAAGGGAACGCCGGAGATGGTGGCCGAATTCTGCTGCTGGAAGTGGTTCAGCGTCTGCGGCACCACCTTGGTTTCGATGTGCGCGAGCGTCGACAGCGGGACCATAGCGCCGCTCGAGGTCCGCAAGTAGTAGCTTCGCAGCTGGTCCGCGTTCAGGCGGTCGACCTGCCGCACCTGAGGAATCACCTTGTAGGAGCGGTCGGCGAGGCTGAAGTAGTTGACGTAGCCGCCGCCGACCATCGCCGAGAGCGCGCCGCCGACGTCCCGCATCGACAGTCCGAGCTGCGCCGCGAGCTCTCGGTCGATCACGACCGTCGATTGCGGCTGGTCGAATTTGAGGTCGCTGTCGATGAAGATGAACATGCCGCTCTTCTGCGCGTCCTGCAGAAATCTCTGCGCCACGTCGTTCAGGCGTTCGAATGGCTCGGTGGTCTGAATCACGAACTGGATCGGCAGCCCGAATGCGCCCGGCAGCGGCGGCGGCTGGAACACCACCGCCCTGATTCCTGCGATCCTGTTCAGCTGCCCTTGCACCGCGGGCTGCAATTGCGCGGCGGTCTTCGCGCGCTGGTTCCAGGGTTTGAGCACCATGCCGGCGATCGACTGGCCCGGCACGTCGAGCTGAAACACGTGATCGGTCTCGGGGTGCGAGGCGAAATCCTCGTATACCTTGCGCGAGTAGAGCTGGCGCTGCGCGAGCGTGGCGTTCGGCGCCGAGCTCGACGACGAAATGAGGACACCCTGGTCTTCCTGCGGCGCGAGCTCCGTTTTCGCGCCCGCGTAGAGGAAGTAAATGCTGCCCAGGACGATCAACGCGAAAATCCCGGTCACCGGAACGTAGCCGAGCGTTCGGTGGAGCAGCCCCTCGTAGCGGCGATGCAGGCCGTCGAACGCACGGTCGAGGTATCGCACCAGCCGCGCCTGCCAGCCGTGTTCCGCGGGATCGTGCGGCTTGAGCATGCGCGAGCACATCATGGGCGAGAGCGTGAGCGCGACGATCGCCGACACGGTTACGGCGCCGACCAGGGTAAAAGCGAACTCCGTGAACAGCGCGCCGGTGAGCCCGCCGAGGAAGCCGATCGGCACATACACCGCGACCAGCACCACCGTCATCGCGATAATCGGACCCCCAAGCTCGCGCGCGGCGAGCACGGCCGCCTGCATCGGGCGCAGTCCTTCCTCGAGGTGCCGGTTCACGTTCTCGACCACGATGATCGCGTCGTCGACTACCAGCCCGATCGCCAGCACCAGCGCAAGCAGCGTAAGAAGATTAATGCTGAAGCCGAAAATCAGCATTACGGTAAAAGTACCGATCAGCGAGAGCGGAATCGCCAGCGTCGGAATGAGCACCGAGCGCACCGAGCCGAGGAAGGCGAACACTACAAGGGTGACGATGAGCAGCGCCTCGGTGAGCGTCTTTACCACCTCGGTGATCGAGCTGTCCACGAACTTGGTCGAGTCGTACACGATGCGCCCGTCCAGGCCCTGCGGCAGCTGGGCCTGGATCCCGGGGAAGACATCGCGCACGCGCTTGATCACCTCGAGCAGGTTGGCCGACGGCGCCACCTGGATGCCGATGTAGACCGCCTGGTTGCCGTCGAAGCCGACCGCCGATTCGTAGTCCTCCGCGCCGAGCGTCACGTTGGCGACGTCTTCCAGCCGCACGATGGCGCCCTTTTGCTGCTTGAGGATGAGGCGCTTGAACTCGTCGACCGAGTGCAGGCTGGTGGAGGCGGTGAGGTTTACCTGCACCATCTGCCCCTTGGTGCTGCCCACCGCCGCCAGGTAGTCGTTGGTCGCGAGCGCCTGCTGCACGTCGGACGCGGTGAGGCCGTAGGCCGCTAGCTTGCGCGGATCGAGCCAGGCGCGCAGCGCGAACAGCTTCTGGCCGATAAGCTCCGCGGTCTGCACCCCCTCGACTGCCTGCAGCTTGGGCTGCACCACCCGCACCAGGTAGTCGGTAATCTTGTTGGCCGGCAGAACCTGGCTCGCGAATCCGATGTACATCGCGTCGATCGTCTGGCCGATCTTGACCGACAGCACCGGCTGCTGCGACCCCTGCGGCAATTGGTTGAGAACGGCGTTCACTTTGGTATTGATCTCGGTCAGCGCCTTGTCCGGGTCGTAATTGAGCCGCAGGCTGGCGCTGATCGTGCTCACGCTCTGGCGGCTGGATGAAGTCAGGTAATCGATGCCGTTCGCCTGGGCGATCGAATTCTCCAGCGGCGTCGTGATGAACCCGGCCACCAGCGCGGGGTCTGCGCCCACGTAGGTGGTGGTCACGGTGACCACTGCGTTCTGCGTGCGCGGGTACTGCAGCACCGGCAGCAGCGCGACCGAGCGCAGGCCCAGCACCAGCAGCAGCAGGCTCACCACGGTGGCGAGCACCGGGCGGCGGATGAAGATGTCGGTGAATTTCATGACGCGCCTCGGCTCACTGGTCCTGCGGGCGCGGAGCGGGGTTGTCGGCGGGCTGAATCGTGTTGTCGATCAGCACCGGGGTGCCGTTGCGCAGCTTGAGCTGGCCTGCGCTTACCACCGTCTCGCCTTCCTTGACGCCGGACAGCACGGCGATCTGGTCGCCGCGCGTGGCACCGGTGGTGACGAAGCGCTGCGTGGCGACGAGCTGCGGCTTGCCGTCGGGCCCCTTGCCCTTGTCCTCGACCACGAACACGGTGTTGCCGTAGGGATTGAACGTGATCGACGTCTGCGGCAGGGTCAGGCGGCGCTCTACGGCGCCGGACTCGACCGTGACCGATACGAACATGCCGGGCAGGAGCTTGTGCTGCGGGTTGCGCAGCGTGGCGCGCACCTGGACGTTGCGCGTGGCCGAATCGACCTTGGCGTCGAGCGCGGCAATCTCGCCCTCGAAGCGCTCGCCCGGCAGCGCGTCGCTGGTGGCGTTCAGCTTCTGCCCCGGGTTGACCTGCGCCAGCTGTCGCTGCGGCACGCTGAAGTCCACGTACATCGGGTCCAGCGCCTGCAGCGTCACCAGCTTGGTGCCGGGCGCGACGTACTGGCCGAGGTCGACCGCGCGCAGGCCGAGCCGGCCGGCGAAGGGCGCGCGCAGGTTTTTCTTGTCGACCAGCGCCTGTTGCTCGGCCACGCGCGCCTTGGCGACCTTGAGGTTGGCCGCATCCGTGTCGACGCTCGCCTGGCTCACCGCCTGGACCTTGAGCTGGCTCTGGTCGCGCCGGTAGGTGAGTTCGGCCAGCTCGGCGGTGGCCTTGAGCGACTCGAGCTGCGCGATATCTACCGCGGCATTGAGCTGAACCAGCGGTGCGCCGGCCTTCACCTCCTCGCCGGAGCGGAAGTGGATCGCGGAGATGACGCCGGCGACTTCGGGCGCGAGGTCCGCGCCGCGCACCGCACGCAGCGTGCCGACGGCGTTCAGCTCAGGCTGCCACTCCTGGAACCCGGCCTTGATGGTCGAAACTGTCTGCGGCGGCACGCCTTGCGAGGAGAGGTACTTCTTGATCATGCGCGACTTGAACGCCTGGAAGCCGAAGATACCTCCGAAGATCAAACCGGCGATCACCAGCATCAGGACCATGCGCTTGGTCATGGATTGCGACTCCCTGCAATGTCGGAATTGGGTGCCAGCACCGCGGCGTCGTGCCACCAGCCGCCGCCGAGCGCCTGGAACAGCGCGGCCGTGTCGGCGTAGCGCGCGGCCTGGGCCTGCACCAGGCCGATGCGGCTGCGCTGGTATTGCTGCTCCGCGCTCAGCAGCACGAGGGTGCTGGTCGCGCCGAGCTCGAACTGGCTGCGCGCGAGCTCGTAGCTCGCGCGCGCGGCGGCTTCCGCCTCGGCTTGCGCCTTGAGCGCCTGCGCGTCGTTCTCGAGCGCGCCCAGCGCGTCGGCCACGTTCTGAAACGCGCCGAGCACCGTCTGGCGGTACTGCGCCAGCGCCCGATCGTAGGCGGCGACCGCGGCGCGCTGCTGCGCCTTGAGCGCGCCGCCGTGGAAGATCGGCTGCAGCAGCCCGGCGCCGACGTTCCAGATCATGCTGTTGGCGCCGAACAGGCCGCCGGTCGTGGTCGCAATCGTGCCATAGGACGCGCTGAGCGTGAGCTGCGGATATTCGGCTGCGGTCGCGACCCCGACCTGGGCGCTTGCCTGATGCAGCAGCGCCTCGGCAGCCTGGATGTCGGGCCGCTGGCGCGCCAGCTCGGAGGGCAGGCTGACCGGCAGTTCGTGCGGTAGCTCGAGCCCGGCCAACTCGAATTGCGGCAGCTGCGCGCTGGCGGGCGTCTTGCCCACCAGCGTCGCGAGCGCGTTGCGGGTCTGCGCCAGCGCCTTTTCCAGCGGCGGCAGCGCGGCGCGCGTCTGCGCCAGCTGTGCGCGCTGCACGAGCACCTCGGCGCGCGAGATCGCCCCCAGCGCGAGCTGCTTCTCGAGCACCGCGAGCGAGCGCTGCTGGGCGTCGATGATGTCGCGCGTGGCGCCGATCTGCGCCCGCAGCGACGCCTCGCTCACCGCAGTGGTCACGATGTTCGAGGTCAGCGTCAGGTAGGTTGCCGCGATCTGGTAGCGCTGGTAGTCGATCTGCGCCTCGAGCAGCTCGAGCTCGCGCCGCGCCCCGCCGGCCACGTCGATCTGGTAGGACACGTTCACCGAGGCGTTGTAGAGATTGAACACCGGGATCCGTGCGTTGGGCTGGTTCTGGGGAGCCCCGGAGATTCTTTGCCGCGTGGCGCCTAGCTTTGCGTCGACGCTGGGATAGAGCACCGCGGTCGCCGCTCTCAGATTCTCCTGCGATACGCGCAGCGCCGCCTGCGCCGCCTCCAGGGTCGGGCTGTCCGCGAGGGCGGTTCGGATCAAGCGGTCGAGCGCGCTCGAGCGATAGACCTGCCACCACGCGGCGGGGATCTCGCGTCCGTACACGAAACGCTGCTCGGCACCGCCGGCGACCGGCGCCGAAGCGGTCTTGGTCGGCAGCGGTGCGGCGGCGTAGCCCGAGCCTTCGGCGGGCTCGGGGCGGCGGAAATCCGGTCCGACCGCGCAGGCCGCCAGCGCGGCGCCGGCCGCGATCATCGCGCCGAGGTGGATCGGGCGCGGGCTCATTCGTGCGCCTCGGCCAGAACGGCGGGCGCGAGCCCATCGATCAGCGCGCCCACCATGTCGCGTACGCCGTGCTTGAGCGGCGCGGCGTTGCAGCTGAAGTGCTCGCGCATCGCGGCCTGGAAGCATCCCGCGAGCAGCAGCTCGGCCGCCGCGCGCGAGTTCGCGCCGGGGGCGACGCGGCCCAGGCGCTGCTCGGCTTCCAGGTAAGCCGCCAGCGCCGCACCCGACTCGCCCGGCCCGAGCTTGTTGCGCTCGAGAATCTGGCGCACGCGCACCAGCAGCGTTCGGTCGGAGTACAGCGAGCAGACCATCGGCGCGACCCGGAGGTGGAACTCGAGCGCGGCGCGCGCGACTTGCTCCAGGTTCGCGCGCAGGCTGCGCCGGCCGACCTGCAACGCCAGGCTGTCGACCACCTGCTTGAACTCGCCCATCCCGGCCTGGATCACCGCGAGCAGCAGTTCGGCCTTGTCGGCGAAGTGATGGTACAGGGCGCCCTCGGCGACGCCGGCCACGCGCGCGATGTCGCGCGTGCTGGTGTGCGCGAGGCCGCGCTCGCACATCAGGCGCGCAGTGGCGCTGATCAGCCGCTCGCGGGTGCCGGCGACTTCGGATTTTGCGGGGGAACGGGTCATGAATTGAGCGAACGCTCACGAATTCTGAGCGATCGCTCAAATCCGGTCAAGCCCGGGTGACCAGCCGGTGGCGGCTTACCAGGTAAAGCCCGGCGGCGACGATGATGGCCATGCCGACGAGCGACCAGCGGTCGGGCAGCTGGCCGAACACGAGGTAGCCGAGCAGCGTGACCCACAGCAGCTGGGTATAGACGAATGGCGCGAGCAGCGTGGCGGATGCGTGCTCGTAGGCCCGGATCAGCGCCAGGTGCCCGGCCAGCCCCAGTACGCCGAGCAGGAAGAAGAGCGCCCAGTGCAGTGGCGCCACCGGAGTCCTCCAGTACCAGGGCAGCAGCGCCGAGAACATGAGCGTTCCCACCAGCGCGCCGTAGAAGAGCGACGTCAAAGGGTGCTCGACGCCCGCGACCTTGCGCGTCAGGATCTGGTAAAGCGCGTTGCAAAGCGCCATGCCCATCGGCAGCAGCGCGTACAGCGTAAACACGCCCGAGCCCGGGCGCACGATCACCAGCGCGCCGGCGAGCCCGATCGCCACCGCCGCAAGGCGCGGCGGGTCGAGCCGCTCGCGCAGCATCGGCACCGCAAGCAGGGCGACGAACAGGGGCAGCACGAAGCCGATCGCCGCCGCGTCGGCGATCTGCAGCACCGTCAGCGAGGTGAAATAAAGCAGCGTGGCCGATCCCAGCATCAGCCCGCGCAGGGCCTGGATCCCGGGGCGCCCGGTGCGCAACCGGTCGTAACGGCCGCGGATACCAAAATAGACCAGCAGCAGCGCCAGGTTGACCGCATAGCGCGTCCACACGATCGCGGGCACCGGATACCAGCGCGAAAGGTACTTCGCCGTGGTGTCGAGCAGGGCGAAGATGCCCACCGCGAGCACCATGAGCGCGATGGCGTGCAGCGCGGGGTCGCGGGGGGAGGAGGGCTGCGTCATGCCGGCGGAAGGGCGACATTGTACGGACTGCTAGACTGGCCGCGATGGAAATGTCGCCCGCGCTCACGCTCGCGATGCTCGGCGCCGCGCTGCTGCACGCGGGCTGGAACGCGCTGTTCAAGTCGAGCCCGGACAAGGCGCTGGAGAATGTCGCGCTCGCGGTCAGCCGCGGCGCACTCGCGCTCGCCTGCGTGCCGTGGCTGCCCCTGCCGGCGCCCGCTTCCTGGCCCTGGATCGCGGCTTCGGTCCTGGTGCACGTGGCGTACTTCTGGGCCCTGGCGGGCGCCTACCGCTGGGGCGACCTGTCGTTCGCCTACCCGGTCATGCGCGGCGGGGCGCCGGTGCTGGTCGCGCTGGCGAGCGCCGCGGTCTTCGGCGAGGTCCTTTCCTGGCGCCAGGCGGCGGCGGTGGCGCTCATCTGCGCCGGGATCCTCGCCTTCGCCGGTGGCCCGCGCGGCGATGCGCAGGCCGGGCGGCGGGCAATGCTGTTCGCCGTCGGCAACGCGGCGGTGATCGCGACCTACACCCTGATCGATGCGCGCGGGGTGCGCCTCTCGGGCGCCGCGGTGAGCTACGCGCTGTGGTTCTTTGTCGCCAACAGCGTGGTGCAGATCGCGCTCGGCGTGGCGGGGCGCGGGCGGGAGGTTCCGGCCTATCTGCGCCGGCACTGGCTGCGCGCGGCGATCGGCGGCGCTTTCACGCTGGGGTCGTATGGCATCGCGCTGTGGGCCATGGCGCGCGCGCCGGTCGCGCTGGTGGCGGCGGTGCGGGAAACCTCGGTCGTGTTCGCCGCCGCCCTGGGCGCGCTGTTCCTCGGCGAGCGCTTCACGCTGCGGCGCGCCGGCGCCACCGCGACCGTGCTCGCCGGCCTGGTCGCGCTGCGGCTCTAGCTCAGCGCGGGGCGGGCTCGATCGCGCCGTCGGCCAGGCGCACGTGATCGCCTGCGCGCCAGGCCGGCTGCTGCGCCAGCGTGACGACCTGCGAGCGACCGTCCTCCAGGCGCACGGTGACTTCCCATTGCTTGCTCGCGCGCGCCCTCTTCTCGACTTCGTTGCCCGCGACGGCGCCGCCGACCGCACCGACCACGCCCATCAGGGTCTTGGCGTTGCCGCCGCCCAGCTCGTGCCCGACCAGCGCGCCGGCGACGCCGCCGGCCACCACGCCCAGGCCCGTGCCCTTGCCTTTGACCTCCACCTCGCGCACCCCCTCGACCACGCCGCAGTCGGCGCAGGCGGGCCTCGCCGCGGCGACCTGTGTGCGCTGGGCGGCAGGCTCGGTGCGCTTCGGCGCGGCCGCGCGGCGCACCGGCTTGTGCGCCGGTTTCGCCTCGGGCGACTTCGCCTCGGGCGCGGCCGCCGGCGCTTGCGCGGGCGCGGTCGCCGAGGAGGGTTCGGCGGCGCCCTTGGTGCCCGGCAGCAATCCGGTGAACGCGGCCACTCCCGCCGCCGCGAGCACGATCACCGCGACCGCGGCGGTCGCAACGAGGGGGTGCAGTTTCTTGATTGTGTCCATGATTTCGATCTCCTGTTACTGAAGCTGTGCAATAGACCTGAGGTTATCGCCTTGGTTCCTTGCTCGCGCGTCAATCCATCACGTTTCCCGGCGCATTTGCGGGAAGAGGATCACGTCGCGGATCGACGGACTGTCGGTGAGCAGCATGACCAGGCGGTCGATGCCTATTCCCGCGCCCGAGGTGGGCGGCAGGCCGTATTCGAGCGCGCGGATGTAGTCGGCGTCGTAGTACATCGCCTCCTGATCGCCGGCGTCCTTCTTCTTCGCCTGATCGAGGAAGCGCTCGGCCTGATCCTCGGGGTCGTTGAGCTCGGAAAAGCCGTTCGCGATCTCCTTCGCGTCGACGAACAGCTCGAAGCGCTCGGTCAGCTCCGGGTCGCCGTCCTTGCGCCGCGCGAGCGGCGAGACCTCGGCCGGAAAGTCGAGGATGAAGGTCGGCTCGACCAGCCGCTTTTCCGCCAGCGCCTCGAACAGCAGCAGCTGCAGCGAGCCCCAGCCCTGCTCGTCGCCGAAGGCGACCCCGAGCGCGCGCAGCTTGTCGGCCAGGAACGCGCGCTCGCGCAGCTGCGCCGCCGACCAAGGCTCCGGGGCGTGGTTCTGGATCGCCTGCGTCATCGTCAGGCGCGCGAAGGGCTTGCCGAAATCGATCTCTCGCTCCTGGTAGACGACCTTGGCGCTGCCCAGGGCGGACTCCGCGGCGTGCCGGATCACCTCTTCGGTGAGCGACATCATGTAGTGATGGTTGGTGTACGCGCAGTACGCCTCCATCATGGTGAACTCCGGATTGTGGCGCGTCGAGATGCCTTCGTTCCTGAAGTTGCGGTTGATCTCGAACACCCGCTCGATCCCGCCGACCACCAGCCGCTTCAGGTACAGCTCGGGCGCGATGCGAAGGTAGAGCTCCATGTCGAGCGCGTTATGGTGGGTGCGGAAAGGCCGCGCCGCCGCGCCGCCGGGAATCGGCTGCAGCATCGGCGTTTCGACCTCCAGATAGTCGGCGCGCGCCATGTATTCGCGCATCGCCCGCACCACGCGCGAGCGCACGGCGAACACCCAGCGCGAGCGCTCGTTCACCAGCAGGTCGACGTAGCGCTGGCGGTAGCGCTGCTCCTGGTCGGTCAGGCCGTGGAACTTCTCCGGCAGCGGGCGCAGCGATTTCGCCAGCAGCCGCAGCGCGTGCGCGCGCAGCGTCAGCTCGCCGGTGCGGGTCTTGAACAGGAATCCGGTCACGCCGACGATGTCGCCGATGTCGTGGTGCTTGAAGGCCGCGTGGCCCTCTTTGCCGGTGTTGTCGTCCGAGACGTAGATCTGCAGCCGCCCGCCGTGGTCCTGCAGCACCCCGAAGCTCGCCTTGCCCATCACGCGCTTGAGCATCAGGCGGCCGGCGATCGTGGCCGGCACCTGCTTCGCTTCGAACTCCTGCGCCGGCAGCTCGCCGTAGCGCTCGACCAGGCTCGCGGCCATGTCCTCGCGCGCGAAGTCGTTCGGATAGGCCGCGCCTTGCTCGCGCAGCCGGGCGAGCTTGGCGCGGCGCTCGGCGATGATCTGGTTCTCGTCCTGCTGCGCCTCGGGCTTGTTGGTCTGCGTCATTTCATACTCCCTGCTTGAGGCTCGCGCTGATGAACTGATCCAGGTCGCCGTCGAGCACCGCCTGCGTGTTGCCGACCTCGATCCCGGTACGCAGGTCCTTGATGCGCGACTGGTCCAGAACGTAGGACCGGATCTGGTGTCCCCAGCCGATGTCCGACTTCGTTTCTTCGACCTTGTCGCGCTCGGCCTGGCGCTTGCGCAGCTCGAGCTCGAAAAGCTTCGACTTGAGCATCGCCATCGCCTCGGCACGGTTGCGGTGCTGCGAGCGGTCGTTCTGGCATTGCACCACCGTGTTGGTGGGCAGGTGCGTGATGCGCACCGCGCTGTCGGTGCGGTTGACGTGCTGGCCGCCGGCGCCGGAGGCGCGGTAGGTGTCGATCTTCAGATCGGCCGGGTTGATCTCGACCTCGATCGACTCGTCCACTTCCGGGTACACGAACACGCTGGCAAACGAGGTGTGGCGGCGCGCATTCGAGTCGAAGGGGCTCTTGCGCACCAGCCGGTGCACGCCAAGCTCGGTACGCAGCGTGCCGTAGGCATGGTCGCCGACGACCTTGAGCGCGGCGCTCTTGATGCCCGCGACCTCGCCGTCGGTGTGCTCGAGGATCTCCACCTTGAAGCCCTTGCGGTCGCAGTACTTGAGGTACATGCGCTCGAGCATCGCGGCCCAGTCCTGCGCTTCCGTGCCGCCCGAGCCGGCCTGTATGTCGACGAAGCAATTGTTGGGGTCGAGCGGATTGGAGAACATGCGGCGGAACTCGACTCCCGCCACCTCCGTCTCCAGCTTGGCCGCCTCGCGACCGATCTGCTCCAGCGTGGCCTCGTCTTCGTCGTCGCGCGCGAGCTGGAACAGCTCGCTTGCGTCAGCGACGCCCACATCAACGCGCTGCAGCGTCAGCACCACTGCTTCGAGCGATTTCTTCTCCTTGCCGAGCTCCTGGGCGCGCTGCGGCTTGTCCCACAGCTTGGGGTCTTCGAGCTCGCGATTCAGGTCTTCGAGGCGCTTTTGCTTGCCGTCGAAGTCAAAGATACCTCCGCAGCTCGGCGATCCGCTGGCGCAGGTCATCGAGCGACGAGGCGATCTGGTTGATGCGTTCTGCTTCCATGGGGGTGCTGCGCGGAAAGGGCGGATTATACAGCCCGCTTCGGCCTCAGGGGCGTCCCGGCAGGCCGTCCAGCGGGCTCGCCACGCCACGGCCGCCCTTGTTCATGACGTGGGTGTAGATCATCGTCGTCTCGACGCTCGCATGGCCCAGCAGCTCCTGTACGGTGCGGATGTCCTGGCCGCGCTCGAGCAAATGCGTGGCGAACGAATGCCGAAGCGTATGGCAGCTGACGTGCTTGGCGATGCGCGCCGCGCGGCTCGCTTCCTTCACCCCTCGAACCAGATAATTCTCGAACACATGGTGCCTGCGCACGACCCCCGTGCGCGGATCGACCGAGAGCTTGTGCGAGGGGAAGACGAATTTCCAGCCCCACTCATAGGGTGCCCTCGGGTACTTGCGCGCGATGGCGTCCGGCAGCTCCACGTCGCCATGGCCGCTCGCAGCGTCGCGCTCGTGTAGCGCCCTGACGCGCACCAGGTGCGCTTGCAGCGGCTCGATGACCGACTGCGGCAGCATCGTGACGCGATCCTTGGCGCCTTTGCCGTCCCGTATCAGGATCTGCCGATAGTCGAAGTCGATATCCTTCACGCGCAGATTGAGGCACTCGCGCAGGCGCAGCCCGGCGCCGTACAGCAGGCTTGCCATGAGCCACTTGGCGCCCTGCATCTGCGCCAGCAGGCGCTGAACCTCGGCCACGCTGAGCACCGTCGGAAGCCGCGCCGGCCGCTTGGCGCGCTCGATCTGGTCCAGCCAAGGAAGGGCCTGTCCGAGGACCTCCTTGTAGAGAAAGAGCAGGGCGGCAAGCGCCTGGTTCTGAGTCGCGGCAGCCACATCCCGATCGCGCGCCAAGTGAGTGAGGAACGCGGTGACCTCCGGTCCGCCCATGTCCCGCGGATGGCGTTTGTCGGAAAAGAAGATAAATCTCTTGATCCAGTGGACGTAGCTCTGCTCAGTGCGGTAACTGTAGTGTCGGCGCTGAATCGCGTCCCGCACCTGATCAAGCAGCCGCGGCGCCCTGGCAGGCGCGTTCGCCTCTTGCTCCATGGTCCCCTCCCGTGGTCGGTTTGCCTAGGCGCATCTCAAGGCGTAACGTCTTGACCCAACGAAGGGATGACAGCCGCTGTTACAACTTGTGTGGTTTGCAAACCGACCACAATTGGCAACTAAAAAGTCAACTAATACTAGTTGAACTAAACCGCTTCGCGGTGGTGGTCTGAGCCTCGTCGTTCGGCGAGGGGA
>JADEYI010000353.1_pt1 | contig 69614 bp, 93 predicted proteins | sample 8542331 | NCBI WGS metagenome assembly JADEYI01 (sample SAMN16510988, study PRJNA670497) | mine drainage metagenome | isolation source: biofilm near Copperflume 1 | place: Germany: Marsberg coppermine Kilianstollen | collected 2018-02 | reverse complement strand
CGCGGCCGCCGCTGGCCGCAGGCCCGCGAGGCCGGGGCTCGGCGGCCCCGGGCCAGGGGCGGCCGGCCGCGGCGCGCCGAACAGCGCCTGCACAGAGCTCGGAAACGCGTTCGCCACCGGCTGCGGCATCTGCGGCGCCTCATTCCTCGCCATCTGCAGTCAATTGCATGCATAATGTTTAGATCGCAAGGCAGCCCTTCCTCCTCAATCTAGCACTCACTCTACGCTCCAGCTGCTGAGATTGGGCTCCGAACAGGCAACGCCTTGACTTCAACCTCCCAAACATGGCCATTTCTGTGCCGAGCAAGACTTCAGAAACCCACAACAAGCCGCTGCTTGCCGACTGCTCTAGAAGGAGCCAGGAAATGGTATGGTAGGACAGGACCAAGCAAAGGGAGGGGTGTACGCGCACCGGATTGTACACAGGCCGCGGCGGCGCCGGCGACAGCGGTGGCGCTGGCCGCCTCGGGGGAGCGGCAGCGGCAGCCGGGGGCGCCGGGGCCGGGGCAGTGGGTGTCCACAGCTGATCATGCTTCGCCACGGCTCTCTCCACCTGCTTCTGCACCTGCACAAAGGCGGCCACCGGCCAAAGAGCTAAGCCACAATCTCCTGGAAGACCAGGTGAACGGCTCTTTGACGAACAACTGTAGCAAGATCAGGCCAAGAAGAAAAGGCGACTTGAGGAAGGAGAGACCTGTAACCTAAGGCGTTTTGATGACCTCCAATGGGGGCAATATACTATATATTACTGTACAATACAATATATAATACGAAACATACAAGGCGGAGATGCTCTGAGGCAGTCCTGGCTCGGTTGATGGGGCACTCAATCACTTCTGAGTGCCACTTCCTGAGTTCTGAAAGACAAGGAACGGGTATAGACTTGCATGAAAGTTTGCGATATCATGAAAGGGGAGCCTGTGAGGAGTAGTGTAACACCTTGATGACGTTCTTGTTGGATCCAGGCTGGTTGTCGAGCCAGTCAGTAGCCCTCTGTATAGCATTCCCCAGCTCGCCTCCATCGCTGGATGCCATGGCTTGCTCCAGAATGACTGATATCTGCAAACAGCAGCCAATAACACATCAGCCAAATGCTAAGGCATATTACCTAAATAATTTTTTATTCAAAGAATGGCCAAATCTCATGTCCCCTGCCAGCATGTCCAGGATTTTCAAACAATTGGACGTGAATTTTCTGGCAAAGAGCATCTAATCACACATCAGCCAGATGCTGAGGCATGTTGGATAGGTGTGTTCAGATCAGACTAATGACAAATTCCAGCAATGTCCCCAGCTGGCATGTCAAATGCATTCACCCTGCTTCAGCCAGATACTAAGGTTCGTTTCCCAGGGATCATCAGATCACAGTGAGGACAACTTCGGGCAACATTCCCTGCCAGCATGTCTAGCATTGGAAGTCATCTGCTTCAACCCCCAAAAGGAAAGTTTGTTTTTACAAGAGCATCTGACAGCTGTGCAAGGGTGCGTGCAGAATAGATCCTCAGAGTCTCACCTCTTTAAGGGTGGGGCGGGCAGGTTTGGACGGCGCGGCCTCCTTGGCCGGCTGGAGTGCTGGCCGCTGTTGTATGCCTCCAAATGCCAGCGCCTCCTGCACACCCACCACTGGAGCCTTGCCCTTGTCTGCACAGCAGCAAACCAAGCAGGCCCGTCAGTCTCAGCTGCCCTCAAAAAGGACTGGTGTGAACGTGACCTCTTGCACAGGACAATTAGCGCAGGATGCAGAGCCTGCCTTTGCAATTGTTCCTTGCCCGCATGCTGCACTCTCTGCGGCTGCCAATGGCATTTTTTACATCGAGACTTCCTGCTTGACTGAGCGAGGAGTACATGGGTGGACATCAAAAGGATATGCAAGCACAAAGTGCAAATATAGATTTGCAGCTTGACCTTCTAGGCTGGACCATTACCTGCCGCTTGCTGTCCAGCCTTGGCTTTGCCTTTGGCCTTGCCTGCGCCCAGACACACAATCACATCAAAAACAAGGACTGAACCTTCTCACAGCCCACTTCAACCAGGCACACCATCACAGACACATTTCTTCTATTAGACCCATGCAGTTTGTCTGAATTCCTGCACACAGGTGCAGCAGACAATGCGCCCAATCCACACATCCTTCCCGCCTACAGAACGTGGCTGTTAAAAGTTGCTAATAATGGCTATTTGCATACGAGAAGGTTGAAAGGTCGTCATAGAAACGCTGCTGCACCGCACCTATCCTCATAGATCAGAACTGCATGTGACAATAATGGCTGACAGGCAGGTGCGCACCCTTGGGAAGCTGATCGGCAGCTGCCGCTGCACCGCCCAGCTTCAGGTCGGCTAGCGCCATCAGGTCCTCGATGCCCTCCTCTTGCTCCTCGCGCGGCGCTGACGACTCCGCCTTCTCAGCCCTCGCCTTCTCCTCTTCCTGTGGACACAGACAAATAAATCCCCGGTGACCACAGACACCACAGGTAGCGCAAAGGCGTGAGGTCATTCCAACCAAAATTATCCAATGACCTGACAAGTGCGCCTCTCCTGCTCTCTTTGAACCTTGCTACTCTTCGCGACCCTGCGCTGTCAAGGTTCATACATCCTGGTGATGCCTGGTAAGCAGCAGTTGGCGCTCTGAAAGAAGTGATCTGATTGAACCCGGAAATTAGCATTTTTGAATTTTGGGATCTCAATCGAGCCATCTCCCTGCAGAGCGTCAGCTGAAAGGCCGGCTTCAACCAGCGTAAGGACCAACTCCACCCGTGGCTCGACTCGATGCAAAGATACAGAACGACATCAAGCCAATGCATGAGCCCACAAGCAATAAATGCTTGTCGGGACAGGCCCTGCATTCCTGCTTGGTGTTCAAAGCTCAACTTCAAAGAGTACATCAAGTAGCGCACCTCTGCTGCCAGCTTGGCGGCTTCGGCCGCCTGCGCCGCTGCCTGTGCAGCTTCCTCTTCCTCATCAATGTACTGCGGCACAAAGGGCTCTGCCACCTTTTTCTTCTTGGCCTTTTTCTCCTTCTTCTTGGCAGCCTCCTTTTTCTTTTTAGCCGCCAGCTTCTCCTCCTCCTCCATAAGCTCCCTAGCATTCCTCTCTGCACCAGATTGTACCGTCCAAACTCAGGCGCCCACTTAGCCGCTCTGTCCCCACACTTGGCACACGCTTGGAAATACTATATATATGGAAACAGCACTATGCATTGGCACAATGGCTTTCCGCATGCAACCTGGTTCTCTCGCTAAATGTTGACTATTGAATGCTTCAGGATGCATGTCTTCCCATCACAGGCGGGGACCCCTGGGTGGCAGGAGGGGAAGCAAATACCGATCGCCATGCTCGTTTCTGGCAAGGGGTAATATGTATGGCAGCCTTCATTACTGTCAGCCTGTCTGCAGACACACCTTGGCTCTTTGGTCAGGAACACCGTGAGACCAAGTGGCAATAGTAATAGTTTGCTCACCTGCGGCCTCGGCTCTCAGGCGAGCTTGCTCCTGCTGCAGGGTCTCGGCTGCCTGCGCTGCTGTGGCCGTCTCATTCTTCTTCCGCAATTTCTCTTCCAGGCGCTTGCGCTGCTCATCCTGCACCACACGTTTTCATTAAATTCGACTTGAATCAGAGCAAGTTTCTCCTCACGTCTGAGGACGTGCCCTGCCTTCAATGGCAAAGAAAGCAACCAGTTTCTGCTGGCTGCATGGAGGATTGGATGGAAACTTCAGGTGCATCCCACAGAGTACCAAGGGGCTCTTTAATCGTCACATGCCTAACGTGAATGATGTAAAGTCTTGTGAAATGAAGGGGATCTCAAGGGATCTCCCCCTGAAAGGCAGGACCGCTGAGAGTGATGTAAGACCAGGGCTCATATAGATCTTGTTTGGTGAAAGGATAGAAAACCTGGAAGCCCAATCAACCGGCATCTTCACTGCTTTCAAATGATTGACCAGACCGCAGCAAGATCTCTGCTATGCTGCTGCTGTCTTCTTAATTCATGGCACAACCATACCCCATTCTTTTAAGACACAATCGGCCCAAAAAAAAGTCGACCCCGCACTAGTCGAGGTGAACAAGCAGATAGGACTGCCTACAGGGATCAAAATTACGTAACCTATTACAGATCAGGTTAGCTGCTATGCATTAAGCTGGGTTGCACCACCCAGAATGATCTTCAGAGGCCTAAAAACAGCCGGCCCCGCACCATCCGAGGTAAATAACAGAGGGGACTGCCTACCGGAATCAAAATCAGGTAGACTGCTACAGATCAGCTTATTAGCTGCAATGCATACCTTTTGAGGTGCTCGGCCCGATCCTGTTGGGTAGGCCGCCGGCACACCCCACTTGGGCTGGTAGGTGTTTGTAGTCGCATCCACCTCATCGCTGTCATCCCCTGCGAGCGGCGCAACCCCCTCAGCATTACACCAAACCCCAACAGCCACACATGAATTGACAGTAGGTTGTACTACTGATGCCCTTTCTGCTGCACGTGTTCTAAGCAGGCTATCACTCACAGATAAACCACCCCCAGGGCTTGCTGCTTGCACAGAGTATCTGAACGCAAGGAGGACCTTCTAGAACACAACTAGGCAACAGACGCGCAGTGCATCTGGTGTATTTCATCATGACAGTTCAGTTGTCGGAGGCTTGCAGTGAATGTTTCCATGACTCGCTAGCAGGAACCCAGGAGATCCAAATGGAGGGGATGGCCTTCTCATGTCATGGGTACCTCCGGGGAGAAGATTGCCCCCAGCCTCCTTTTCAGAAACCCATCTCCCGGCACCCCCTCAAAGCACTGTAGACTCCTATAACTTGAGAGATACCAGGGGTTGCTGAGTGGTAGTTGTCGTGCAAATTAGTCTGTACCAAAGTTAATAGTTGATAAGTCATAGTTGACATATGGTGAGCCCACCTGAGTCATTATTCGAGGCTGCGGCGAGGCCGGGCATGTCGGAGGTGGCGTCAGGCTCGGGCTCAGGAGGATTGTATTCATCAAGGTTGTTGGGCATAAGGCCTGGCAGGCCCTCATCGTCATCCTTGGCTGCTGCCTTGGCCTTTGCCTGCCTTGGTGGGGGTGTGGCAGAGGCCATACCTGCACCCACAGAATTGCCACATCAGCGATTGTTTATTCAGATCCTGCGCAAAGCTGCACCCACATGCATGCCACATCAGCGACTGTGAGTTCAAATCCTGCGCACAGCTGCATCCACAGAAATGCCACATCAGCCGCTGTTGAGTGCAAAGCTTCCTGCAGCGCCTGCACAATTTTTTGATTGCCTGCAAGTTCCAGGTTGAGGACTACATCCACATGCGGCACATCATCCAGGGGGCCTTCTGAGTCCCTTATCCCCGCTCTTCACTGAAACAGATTGCAAAAATACACGACAAAAGGTTTGCAGCGCAAACCAGCTGCCGTATGATGCATGTCTGGGACCAACACTGCAATTGCTCGCGCACCAGAGCTCTGAACGAACCAGCATTCTAGGACTGTGTGCTGGCTGGAATGATAGGGGTCGATTTGCGCACTTGTTGGTAAAAGTGTCGGCCCTGTCTCACGGCACAGGGCTTTGGTTGCTCGAAATTAGCGCCTATCACTAGCCTACCAGGACAATGAGATCTCATATACAAAGACATCAGCAAGTGAGAAAGATTGAAGCAGTGCAGGCGGCCGCCAGGGAGAGCTGCCTTGCTGAATGTCGTGACATCAAGAGCACAGAGAAGAACGATGGAGAGATAACTGGTTGGGCAGTTACTGGCTGTATGAGGCATACCAGAAGGTGCAGCAGCGGCTGCTTTGGCAGCCTTGGGCTTTGTTGCGGGCTTGGCGGGTTCAGGTGCTTTTGGGGCCTCTGAAGCTGCCGGTGCCTTCCCCCTGTCCTTCGCTTTGGCTGCCTCTGCCCTGTCGTCCTTCTTGGCTGGGGCCTTTGCGGCCGGTCTTGCCGCTGCTGCTGCATGCAGAAAAACATGTAGAGTTACGGAAGGTTAGAACACGGATCCAACCCAGTCCACACTGTTTCCAGACGAACTTAGAAGGGGGACAGGGAACGCCTGAGAGCGATGAGAGATCCCATGCTACAGCTCACTCGATTAATCCAGCTACATGTCCTGCCACATACACCAAGCAAGAGACCCGTTGCAACATATGTTTGCTGACAAACTACACCGATCCCCGTGAAGCCGTAAGGAGCATCTCAAGTCTTGCCTTCAGAAAGCAAGGACTGTCCCTATCCAGAAGTCCAAAATCTTTTCCAGAGCCTCGAAGCTGTCAATCAGTGAGTACGGCACAAGGTACAGAGCAGAGCTGTAGCAGTCACATGCAGACACAATTTTCATTGAGGGCGCACGAGCTGGAGCCGGCTGGGCCTGTGCGGCGGCGGCGGCAGGGGCCGCAAAGTTTTCGGGGCGGCTGTAGCGCATGCGGGGGACCTCTTCCTCGGTATCAGTCAGGCCGGGAGGCCCGTCAGCGTCACTGTCATCGTCCTCGTCTACAACGCCGTTTCCGTTCGGCTTCTTGCCCCCGCCGCCGCGCCCACCTGCAGCCCTCGCCGTGGCGCCGTTTGGCCGGGGAGTTGAGCCCCCTACAGCAAGCAGTCCTTCATGACAACTTTCTGGGATCCTTTCATAAATCACCGTAAGACGTTTCTGTTGTACACTTGACAAACGTGATGGGGTGCAATGAGCTGAAGACAAAGGCAACAACCGGTGGCACAGAAGGTGATCAAGGCAAGCACCTCCTCCTGCAGGTGTATTGCCATCAGAATCTTTGTCGCTTACATCCTCCACTCCTGAGGACTTCTTGTTGGCACCACCGCCACCTGAACAGGCACAAGATACATCCTTTATCATCTGACACCAGCACCAGCATCATACTCCTGCTCCACATGTCATGTCAGCAGCACCAGCATCAAGCCTTCCATGCAGCATTCTGGAAAGCTCATCAACAGCAACGAATATTCAGAATTGGCCCCTCTGTCAAAGTGCCCCACCGAAGCACTGACTACATCCAAGGAAGCTGCGGGCATGATATGACACTGCTGCAAAGCAGGGGAACCTGCCAATCCTGGACGCACCGTTGGCGGCCTTGGCAGGCGCGCCCGCGGCCAGGAAACCCTTCGCAATCCCCTTGGGCTTGGGGGCAGCTGCGAGGGCTGCCGGGGCCGGCGCACCCGCTGCGGCCGGCACGGCGGCGGGGTTTTTATCGACAATAGATGGGAGCTTGTCATCGGTGATCAGGTCTGGCATGTCTGACGCGTCCTCTGAGTCACCATTTGAGTAATGCTGTTCGTCATCTTCGTCATCAGCTTCATCTCCTGGGTGGACCCCTTTTGAATGGCGGGCTCCACAGTAACACGGCGGCCCTTCTTCGTCAGAATCCTCGTCCTTGATGGTCTCAAACTTGGAGTAATCTACGGGTTTGTGGCTGACTGGACCTGAAGCGCCCACCCCTGCAGCCTTGGCAGCGGCCTCAAGTGCCGCTCCTATTTGTGGAAAGGTACGAGCAATCACACCATGCGGGTCGTGTTTGGCCAGTCCTGCTAAGCCCCCCGGGATGATGGCAACTCCACCTGTCGGGTTTGTTTTGGATGCTGGGATAACAACCCGATCAGCCTTTCCACCCTTGGACTTCCTGGCCATGACGCCTTTGCTACTGCAGGGCATGCGACATGTCACCAACTGTCAGGTGTAATGTGATCAATCAAGCTAAGCTAGCGACAGCGTGGGTGGTAAGGGTTCTTTGCTGGACAGGTGCAGGAATGTGTAGACCCAGCACAGTGACAACAATTTGCTGATCGAAGGATGGACACAACAACATCTTAAGTTCTTCGTGTTGGCAGCAGACCAAGGTTGTAATCAAGAAGGCGCCGGCCGAGTGCTCACCTGAGACCTGAATCCCAGTCTGTCTACTCAGCTCGATGTGCACAAAGCCCTTTTAGCTGCTCGTGGAAATTTCCGGGTCAAGCCACTTTCCTTGTTGAGTACAACGATGCCCTGACAATCTGCGTGTTCAGGATTATTTGGCAAATCGAAGCGACGATTGGGTCAGCAGACCCTTGACGATAAGTCTGCCCAAAAAGGATGGCAGGCCAGAGGAAAATGAAGATTAAACAATATTTTTCCAAATGCAGGCGGTTCAGTAACACGGATCACGCAACCGTATTACATAGGACAAACAATGCGATGGCTCACGAGATCAGAGTGGGCGGCACGCTTCAACGCTCAGCTGCGAAGCACGCAGATGATAAGGGATAATGCCTACATGCACATGTGAAGCGGACAAAGATCCACTCCTTGCAGAATTGGGAAGACGCCCTGGGATTGCTGTGGATTGGTAAGCATGGTCCATCTGACATGGGCGGGCAATGGGCAGGCTACATGACCAAGTGTTGGGCACACTTGAATATGACCTGTCGCGTTGCATGGGAGCGGTTGAACTGGACAAGAGGTATATACGTGGCGACATGTGCCCTGTAGACAACGACTGGTGGCCGCTCAGCATTCACTCACGTGAAAGTCCTTGTCCCGACAAGGCAATTGGTGTTGCTTCCACCCTAACAGGCCTGTTAGGGGCAGAAGTAGCCGGTTCAAATCCGACAGTGGCCTTTAATCTTTTTTCCATCTCACGTTTCTCCTCAGTGAGGCTATCAGAGGCTCTTATCAAGACTCGAAGCACGGCCTCGACACCATGTATGCATGGTTGACTGGGGAGTTTTTAGTGTTTTCGCTGTGATCCGAGTCGTGGATCATTGCTTTCGAGATCAATATTCTCAGAACTGCTTGAAGCAAGTTGCTAACGCGCACACTGTGGCAGGGCACTGGCGCATGTCCCGGGCACTTGGCTATGTAGACGTGGTAACAAGTTTGCAGTAAATAATCTGTGTTATCATAGTGTGCCACCTTCACCCACCTCTTAAATATATATTGCAATCACACGACTCATGCATTTGGGCCATCAGGGCCGCGCAACCCTCCATCTCAACATCTTCTCTGCAAGGAGCGGCACAACGTTGGTGTCTGCGTAAGGGTAACTGCCAGGCACCTGCCAGGACTCTCTCAAGAGCTTTATTCTGTCGCTATTCCGCGGCAGCCCATAGAAGTCAGCCCCATGAAAGCTGGAGAATCCTTCCAAGTTCTCCAGCTTCCCGGCATCCTCAAAGAGCTGCGCATAGAGCTGCAAAGCTATCGGCGCGCTGAAGATGCCCGCACAACCACAAGATGCTTCCTGCAGCATACAAAGGAAGGCGTCAGTTCTGGTCACAGCATGCGCGTGCACTGCACTATATCCCCAGGTACTGGGCAAAGATGTACATGCGCCCAAAGGAATAATGGACTTTTCACCTTTGTTTCCCTCGCATGTGGGGCGCTGTCAGTCCCCAGGAAGAACTTGGGGTTGCCGTTCGTCGCTGCAGTGAACACCGCCTGCCTGTGTTTCTCCCGCTTCAACACCGGCAGGCAGTATGCGTGTGGCTGCAGGCCACCCTGCAATTACCCCCAAATCACTCAGATCTGGCAGTCATGCGCATGCATGCCGCTAGCGACAAGCCTGTCAATGAGACATGCTGCAGATCAGACATCGTCGAGCAGGCTTGCGCACTCATGTGCATGCAAGCGGCATGCAGCAAGTCTGTTGAGAGCCACACTGTGAGCTTTTGCAAGCAATCTATAAGCTCATATTTTCATGCCGACATTCGCATGCGTGCAGCATGCAACAAGCCCGTCAATAAGGCGCATCGCAGAACAAATTTTGCTGCACAAGCTTGTGCCCACCTGAAAGAGAGCGTTGCGGTTGAAGAGCATGTGCTGCGGGGTGATCGACGCTGCGATATTTGCCGGAGCAGATTCCACAAATTCGACTGCCTGCTGGGTTGTGATGTGCTCCAGGACCACCTTCAGGTTGGGAAGCTGCTCAAGCAGGGGACGCAGAACTGTCTCAATGAAGACCATCTCGCGGTCAAAGACATCCACCTCAGGGCTCGTCACCTCCCCGTGCACAAGGAGCAGCATGCCAGCCTGCCAGCCAAAAACACCCCCTTTAGAAACTACCTTTCTACCTTTGCTCATCTACCCACTCAGGAGGGAACCTGCGCTTCAAGCGATGGGCGCTGTATGCAGAATCAAGCCAAAGCTGGTGGTTCAGATGGATACCTCTGCCATGGCATTGAGCGTGGGTAAGCAGCGAGCTACATCTGTGACACCGCTGTCAGAGTTGGTTGTGGCCCCAGCAGGGTAGAGCTTGAAAGCCACAATGCCGGCCTCCTTGGCAGCCTGCACCTCCTCTGGCGCAGTCTTGTCTGTCAGGTACAGCGTCATCAGCGGCTCAAAGTCTGAGTGCTTTGGCAGGGCCTCCATGATGCTGCGTTTGTACTCCAATGCCTGCGATTTTGTAGCAAAAGCTTTTCATCAAAGCGTTGCTTTAGGAGTTATGTGATGGGGCAAAGGAAAATGCAGGCATTGCAGGCGGACCTGTGCTGTCCTGACAACTGGCTGCTTCAGGTTGGGCATGATGATGGCCCGTTTGAAGACATCTGCGGACAGCGGTGCCACCGATCGCAGGCCAGCACCATCACGGACGTGAAGGTGGAAATCGTCTGGTCGTGTGATCGAAATACTGCTTGCTGTTGCAGACATGAGGCTCCTCGCAATCTGCTCCCTAGACCTTCCAACACAGGCGATCCTCTCAAATCGTGCATAATTATACAAGGATAAAAATCAATACTATGAGCTTAGTATGTGGGTGGATACCTTGAGATCGTGGACGCTAAATGGGCAATCATACATGACTGCTATAAAACATCCTTGAGGGCTGACTTTCTTGATCACGCGCACTTCTGTATGATCCAACAACTTTGGATTCTGATGGGCGCAGTTGCGAAGGACCCCGATCTGCTCTGTTCACATGAGTCGTCAAAACAGAAGTACATGACTGACACGTAGGATCAGACCACGTGCGAACTTGCCTTCCCCATGCTTTCGTTCATTGGATCGCTCTGATGCAGAAGTAAATGTTGATGTTCACATCGAGACCTCCTAAATCTGAAACAGTGCATTTATGCTGATGTCAACACCATGATTGGTAAAGTGGCAGGCATGCGTCATGCAAGGATCTATGATCATATGACCAGTGATGATCACAATCACAATCATACGATATCCTAGGATCAGGCCTGATCGGGTCAGTGTCAGCAACCAATCCCCGCAGCTACGCTAACTTGAGGAGGTTTGGTAGACATGTCATGTGAGGAGCTTAAGTGGCAAGGTGGGATGAAACAATTACAAACGCCGCAGCGACAAGCAATAATGGGGAGGAGATGAAATAGGGAAAGATGTGCAAATAAGACGCAAGTGCAACGTAATATAGTATCATCGGCCTAAACACTCTCGAGCTCCCTTCACAGAGTCATTAGATGCTCAGCAATCTCCTGCTTTGGCGGGTCTGGCACTGAAAGAATCCACAAGCTGCAAGTCCGGGAAATCAGCAGTGTGGCCAGTACGTTACTCACCAGTAGCAATGGCACTTGCGCAAGCATGCTACATACTCTTCTTTGAGCCTCATAATTTCCCTGCACCCTCACGGAAATTTAAATGCTGTTGCTGTACCTGCAAATCTAACAGCACTGCTGCCTGATCCTGCAGCTCCCAGCCAAGCCAACCCACAAGAGCCTCGTCACCTTCTCTATTAGGCGAGGTCTTTATGATAGGGTCCTATCATGTGATCATCACTATCACTATCTGAACCAGTGGGTGTTCAAATCAGCGAGTAGCAGCCTGCTGCCGTTTTCGGCAGTCCCTCAGACTTACTGCCACTGCAGACTTTAAATAGCTGCGCATGCGCAGGGACATTGTCTGCTGCTGAACCCAGAACACTAGGAACCAGGAACAGCCTCAAATGGCTGCCATTTGCACGCGGAAATCATTGTCGCACCTGCAGGTGGTTGGGTAACTCATCCCATGGCACCAGGTGAGGCCAGGGACATAGCAGCACTAGCGCGTATCCGCCAGCGCCCAACGCACCACCAGATTAGGCAGTGTGTAATCAGCACCCATGCCCCCATAGGTCTACCAGATGAGGCAGTTGCCTGATCACTCCGCGCGCCAAACATTAGTCACCAGCACCGCAGCTCCCGCCAAGTCAGGCGGTTGCCTAGTTTGTGCGTGCGCCAATGTAGGTGGCCAGCCCCAGGAGAGGCGCCACCTTGGCCGGGTCGTAGCAGGACAGCTGCTCCTTCGCGTCAGCGATCAGCTGCTGGGCAACTTCCTTGGAGCGCTCAATGCCCAGCAGGGAGGGGTATGTGGTCTTGTCTGAAAGCAGGTCCTTGCCGGCTGTCTTGCCCAGCACCTCGCTGCTCTGCGTGATGTCCAGAATGTCGTCCACCACCTGTGATGATCATGACAGGCGCTTCAGCGTAGCACAATTTGTGCCCCAGCATGCAGAAAACCAAAGAGCGGCATTCCCACCCAGGAAGGGCACACTGGTTGTCACAGCAATTTCCAGCCTTGCACTCTACTTCATTCCTGTTTGATCTCGAGAGTGTGTGCCACAGACGTATGTACATGCCACACAGAATCCTCGGCAGCCATCTCGCTGAGCCATGCTGCTATTGCTAGGCTGCCATCTCTGCTCTGTTGCGCGCTTGCAGTACTGGGCAAGCACCACACATGAAGTGCGAAGAACAGAGACTATCTAACAAGATAATGTGCTTATGACGGCGTTGCCATGTAGTGCCGGCGCACCTGGAAGGCAAGGCCTATGCAGCGCGCGTACTTGCGCAGGCGCTCGACGTCCGGCTCGCCAGCGCCGCCCACGAGCGCGCCGCAGACCACGGACGCCTCGAGCAGTGCCGCCGTCTTGTGCTCGTGAATGTACTGCAGCGTCTCCAGGCCAACCTGCAGGCATTTGCACACCCAGTCACAGTGTGCTCAGGGGTTGAACCCCAAAGTATCTGTTGAACTGGGCAGCAGAGACGATCGGCCACGCACTTGAGGTGCTGATGGGATCGATACAATTGAGCGGCAGAGACAACCAAGCGGGTAAATTAAGGCAGAGAGCACCGACCAGCGCTCACAGAGACTGTTTAAGACTGCAGGAGCCCGCATGAGGTTGCTCTGCAGATGCATCAATGTAACAAAAACCACAAGTAATCAAAAGGTGGGGTAGATATAGGCGATAAGTACGTGACAGGCTTGTTCTTTATGCGAGTAATACCTGCTCAGCCATTCCCTCGCTCTTGATGTCCACAATCTGTCCCGCCACCAACCCCTCTGCACCAGTTGCCTTGCCAACCTCGCACACCACCTGCACACATGGCAACACAAAATGCCATCAGTCAACTTCTGAGTTACAGAACCTTCACCATGCTAAGGCACGCAACTTTGGTTCACCAAAGCAGTCCACTATTGGATGTACAAACGGTGAACTAGCCATTGCAAGGGGGAGCTGTAAACATGTGGATGATGGGTGCATGCGGATTGGGTATTGATACAGGTGACTCACCCTGACAATCCTCTCGGGAGCCACCCCCCGAGTCTCTCTACAGATGTACTCAAACGCCAAACACAAGAGCGCGTCACCCGCCAGAATCGCCACGTCCTCACCATAAACCTGGACAAGTGCAAAGATGGGGTTCTGTGAGATTATATTCGCAACCCTTGCATTTGGAATAAATCTACATGGACCCCCACAAGAATATGGCCGTCCGCCCAGCAGCATGGAATGAGGCATCCGTCAAAATTCTCTCCCACCTGCACATTGAAAGCCCAGGCCATCGCAAAGTCGGGGTACGCCACAGCAAACGACAGACATATCGCACTGCAACGAGCTTGTGCTCTGTGGACCGGCCGCAGTGGCCAAAGCAATCACAGAGCCAGGCCGTGCGCCCCAAGCACTATACACATAGCTGTGCACCATCCTTGTGCTCTCTGGGATGCCAAAGCATTTGCACAGCCACGGTACTCCAAGACACATTGTGCTGGAGTCATCAAATGGCTGATGGGCTCGCCACAGCGCCCAAAGCATGCAGAAGCCAGGCTGTGCATTCCAGCTGCTGATACTGCAGCTGCAGACGTTTGGCACGGCAGTCAGATACAGGGGGCTGCAGTCACCTTGTGGTTGGTGGGCTTGCCGCGGCGGAAGTCGTCGTTGTCCATGGAGGGGAGGTCGTCGTGGATGAGAGACATCGTATGCAGCATCTCCATTGCGCACGCCGTGGGCATTGCCTGTGTGCATACATTATGAAATATTTTGCCAATATTACAGTTATGGGTAGTGATAATTGTGGACCTGCACAGCTGCAATACTCCTTACGGTGGCCCGCTACGTCTGTGTCTGTGTTCCTGTTCTATCACCCCAGTTGGCCCCAACCCTCACTGCGGCCATCTCCACCTCCTTGCCCAGCGAGAAGTGGGCAACAGAATCCACAGGTGTGGCTAAATTGGCTATGCTTGTGTACAGGGCAGAATGCTGACCTGCGCGATGTTCCCTCCCACTGCTTCGCAGGCCGCGAGGCACAGGCACGGCCGCACGCGCTTGCCGCCCGCCAGCAGCGAGTACCTGCGCATCCACCCCTGAGCCTCAGGGTCTGTATGCAGCCCTCAGCGACCTCCTCCTGGCCAGTGTCGAATAGACACCGGTCCCGAGAGAGGTGCCCTCTTTTTCCCTGCTCCCTGACAGGAATGTGAAGAGCTTCCATGAACTATAAGCTTTGCACACACAACTTTCCAAAAGCCCTTTGCACTTTCATACACGGACTAAATGTGCTCAAACATACTAGAATATGTCACTGCCCGGGAGAAGACACGATAATTGCATTGATAACTTGACCTGCTGCCCGCAGTCTAGACCGTGTAACTCTTCGTGTAGCAAGAGTCACCTCATGGACTCGTTTATGATCTCTGGGTACTGCAGCGGCACAGACTTGTCCAGGGCCTCATTTACAAGCGTCGCCCGTTCCTTCATGTATGCTGCAAAGTTAAAGGCTTCCTCCACAGCTGCTGGCTTCTCGGCAACTGCCACCTCCACTGAGTTGCGCACCTGCCAGGAAGCAGCACTGATGGGTCAGTGAGCGTCCCTTGAAATCATGATGCCAACAAATACTGCTCAAACCTTTTGATAGCAGGCTCAGAGCTGTTGACTAGCTTCCACCAGCCTTCAGCATTTCACTGTAGCCTTAACAGCAAGTCTGATGATCAAGAATCCGGCGGAAGCAGCCAAACGGCTATTCACTGTAGCCTTAACAGCAAGTCTGATGATCAAGAATCCGATGAATGCAACCAAAACTCCAGCTTTTACTAGTAGCAGGTTACCTGAAGCAGGCGCCTGGGCGCGCATCTTCTCGGCACGCAATACCGTGGGCTGAAGGAGGGAGTGAGAGCACTGCAAACACCCTGGGGTTTAGCCCTGCGCAGCCAGTGAAGACGCTCATGTCAGGAACTTGCACTTCAGGTGCCTCTGTTGAGATGTCAGATGGGGCACAAATATATCGATCCAATCATTAGATTCACTTGTAATTCATAATCTTAAAACATGCACATCGATACGGTATTGATGCAAGCAGGACCTGGAGAGCTTATGCTTCAGAAGGGCGCCAGTTCGTAATTGCCTAGTATGTTTCGAAGTTTGTTGAAGGGTATACCTGCTGTGCGAGGGTGCAGACGGAAGCATTGCACACGCAGAAGGCGCGCTGACCATGCTGCGCATCCTTCCACTCTTTGACAGACTCCAAGCTGCCTTATAACAAAATGGGATGTTTCCCAAAACTTCCTTCACGACCAGCTGCAGATTACTTAACTGTCAAGCCTCACTCCAGTCCTCGCGAATACTGTAGAGTTTTGTTCTTTCTCGGATCGAGCTCCAATGCACCAAGGTTGCCTGTCGTCTGCTCAGTCTTATCGGAAGAAGATTGCCATGGCACTGAGCGCTGTTGCCAATTTAGACGCCGACCGAGCTGGCCTCAAAAGTGGATAGCCGAGCACCTAGCAAGTCCCGAGACTCTACCATACCGATTGCATCTAGTCTTGTATTCACTTTCGAACTCAACGCTAGAACAATGGCCCCCATCCTCATGTCGAAGCCCTGCGCTGCGCCCGTCAGGGTCGCCCTGCGTACACAGGCCCGTTCAATGGCGGCACCTCTCGTCGCCCGCATCAACAGGCAGACCCGTGGGGCTCGCTGCGTCACACGTGCTGCAGTTGACACCACACAGGTGGGTCACAGAACCCCCCAACAACATCGGCAGTCGGTGCACAGCAGAAAGTGATGCACACTCAGCAGCTGGGACATCCAGCGGTTTGCCAGACGCAGCTTACATTTCAAGGAATCATTTTGGGGTGAAACCATTCCTTTGTGTGGCTCATATCGAGGGATGCCACAGAACAGGGAAATCGAGGCTGCTAAGGACAGACTGATCTGACAATCGATTGGGGCAGGGCCTCTTGAACCAGCCTTTTGCAAATGAAATTCCTATTTTTGTAGTGTCCTTATTAATCCATAGAGCAGTGAGAATGATCGGGAAATTTTCTTGTAGGCGTCATTTGTTAGGTTTAGGTTGACAGGCTGGTGCAAGGAGGCACTAACATCTTCATCCTTCTGAGATATAGCACTTGGGGACAGCAGAAGCAGCATCTGACTCTTGAGAACGTATGTTATATTTCATTTGCTTTCACGTTTCCCCCAAAGAGATCTGCATGCCAAAGATGCAACCTTTGCTTGGCTGGATTGCTGCCCAAGGTTTGAAGAACCCTCAGACCTGGTCCCATCAGCCCTGTATGATTGAGTGTTCATGTACTAATGGTGCACACCTGCAGGTGTTGGAGGATGTGCGTGCCATCATCTCAGAGCAGCTGGGCACTGACATCAAGGAGGTCAAGTCGGACTCAAAGTTCGTGGACTTGGGAGCTGACTCGCTCGACACTGTGGAGATCATGATGGCTCTGGAGGAGAAGTTTAACATCCAGCTGGACGAGGAGGGCGCAGAGAAGATCAGCACTGTCCAGGTGCATTTCTTTGGGCCCTAAATGAACCAGCCTTGGCACAGTATAGGTTGAACGTGTGCTAATGCTTGCAACACACGTGTGCAATTTTTTATCCAGGCATAATAGTGTTTCATCAGGATGGGGGACCAGTCTTAGAGGCGTATGAAAGAAGCAGTAAATTTTGAGAGGAGAGCAGGGATACCTGACTATTGAAACGGTGGTTTTGCATTCTAAAGCAAGTGCAGATGTCTTCTTGTCTTTGTGAAGCAAGTGCAGATGTCTTCTTGTCTTTGCATTCTGAAGCAAGTGCAGATGTCTTCTTGTCAGTATACCTGCCTGAATGTCCCAGGACATCCAATGTCAGCTGCAATTTGTTGGATAGCAGACGCTGAGTGGTGTCTTCTTTGTGGGCGCAGGAGGCAGCAGACCTGATCGCCACCCAGATTGAGAGCGCATGAGAGGAGTGACAGCAATTACCGCAGGGGCCAGAGTTGCCAATTGCAGCTCTTCTTCTGCTGAGTGCCCGTGCTAATAATAGCTGAGCGTTATGTTATGTACAAATGAACTGCTGAGCCACGAAGATGCCTGGATAGGTGTGGGGAGACTGCCAACGAAAGCAGCGCATTTTGTTGGAGCTTTTTCCGTTGACTTTGCTAGACGCGACTGTAAGCATGTCACTGTCTCGATTTGTAAATGACTCATTACCATGTGCCCAAAGAGCATTCACTTGGCGATATTGGCAATTGCAATGCAGCAACCAGCAAAATACTGCGACTCGCGAAGGCTGTCCACAATCATGCATGCCTGTGACACACCTTGAGACAGTCACAAATCGTGCCACGTGCCACGCACACACTGAGAGTCAGAGATGAGCATGATCTCAGTTAGTGCAACCAGTTGGCCAGTGCTCAGATCCTGTCAGATGCTGCTCCTGGTAACCACAATGTCTGTTTCAAGAACGAGATAGCTCAAGGTGTTCCGTACAAGGCTGAAGAGCAGGCATTACCGACGCTGTCTTGAATGCACAGGCTTCAAAGCGATGCTCACCCATGTTTTATAGGCCTTGTGATATGCATCTGGCACCATGTCTGGAAGCAGAAGAATAAATAGAACAATAAACTTATGATCTATGTGAAAGCACTGTCTTTATCAATCAGATCAGAATTAGAAAAAACCTTTGCAAGCGCCTGGATCCAGCCTCACAGAACCGGTTCGATGGCGTTCCTGAACAGAACGGCGACCATCATCATGATTAAAGCAATGAAGTTGGAATTCGCTCAATGCATGTTGCAGCGTGTCAGATAAGACTTGTCTGAGAGCATCGAGCTGTTTTCTGAGGGATCGAGCAGGCATTTGTTGGGCTGAAGGTAGGGACGAACACGAGCAAGAAGTTGGCTTCTTCCAACATCGTCTTGACCACTGAAAGCATCAATGCGCAATCTTGGAAGGAAAGGGGAGTTGGGATGATAAAAATTCGTTGACAGCGATGGCATGATTGCCGCAACCAATTCTGAGGTCTGTCCTCGCGTAAGGGTTGAGCAAAGGCTGCCTGCCTTTCTCATGACCGTGATCAACGAACGCTGACTTTTTTTTATTTTTGGCATAGGTGTTTTCTCATACTGCGATGATGAATCGTGGAGCACTGGATGGTGGCTGAGATTGCTCTGACAGATCCTATCGTCCAGTATCGAGGAAATTGAGCAGACCTTATAGCTTCTCACCCAGATAGCCTGCTTCCGTAGATTTTAGTTTACCTTCAGCTGTGAGAGGGCACTGGAAGGGCATCATCTATCGTTCAGAGGGCAGAGTCCCTATATACTCGGCTACTTTCTTTGGTACCTCTCCCAGTCAGCAGGGGGGGAAGACAGAGCCTTTGCCGCAGTGCTTTGGCTGGAGTGCCAGAGTCATCTTCAGCAAGCTTAAGATGCCACCAGATGGAGCTGATCCAGTGGCGCGTGACTTGTCCAAGATCTTCTGCGAAAGAGCATCCTTCGAGCTCAAGGAGGAGGACGTCGTGGCCTACAGGAACCATATCAAGCTGCAGGCAGCCAATGTGGCTGCAAAGACGCAGGAAGAGGAGGAATACCGAGTCTGGAAGGTAGCTTCCTGCTTCCTGCAACAATACTTAGGGCCATGCATCAGACCTCTGGCCATTCCTTCCGCCTGGCTTAGCTTTTGGCATCACCCCCCTTCTCTCACATGCATGCTGGGGGGCACTCAGGGCATACGGTCGTGCATGTGGGAACACGTCAGATTCATGTCGTATAAGGGAACCGGTAAACAATAAATTCCTTCATTGAGAACCTATGGTGATGCGCGCAGGCAAAGTACCCCTGCCTCCTGGATGCGTTCCCAGACTTTGCGGCGCAGGCGACTGCAAAACGGGTGGCAGTGTTCCTGGACTACGATGGCACGCTCACGCCCATCGTGAAGAACCCGGACCGAGCCTTTATGTCTGATCAGGTGCGCTACTGAAGCTTGGCTTGCTGCTCACGGCTGCTGCCTGAGTTGACAGTGATGAGAACGCCCCCCGAAGAGGAGGGCTGCACTTTGCAGTGGCGAGTCACACCCTATATGCCTGCTTCTAGACGAGGGTCTCTTCCATACGAAGACGCGCTTCGTATCTTGTTCAGCAGCATGCTTAGAATCTTATCCAGCAGAACAGGGCAAAGCTTATTTTGTAGTATAAGTTTAATTGGTGAGGCAGGCTTGTTCATGAAGGGCAGAACGCGCGTGCCAGTAGCATGCAGAATCTGATATTACCTTCTGGGATGCGAGCAGATGCGCGACGCGGTGCGCAATGTGGCGCGGCTGTTTCCGACGGCGATCATCAGCGGCCGGGGCCGCGAGAAGGTGGAGGACTTCGTGCGCCTCAAGGAGCTCTACTACGCTGGCAGCCACGGCATGGACATCATCGGGCCCAGGGTACACACCTGCCACACTCTGGGGTGCTCAACATGTTCACGGTAGTAAAGCGCAAAAGCCGACTGAGAAACACGAAGACACCCCTGTGCTTGCCTGGCCTGTGCATTGACAAGAGTTTCTTGGGATGGTATCACGTGTGTGAAGCACAGAAGCTGGTAGAGTCTTATCCATCAATGCCCCTGTGCTTGCCTTGCCTGTGCAATTGCTGGGATTTGTCCGGGACGGACTCGTGCGAAGTGCAATCGAGGTGAGGATGAGAGACTAGCAGTATTGGCGTGGGAGCGCGGTCTTTTGCAAAGCAATTCGCCAATGCTCAAGATGAATACTTTACTGCGCAGAATGACGGTGACGAGGACGGCAGCAAGCTTGCCTTTCAGCCGGCTGCGCGCTTCGGCCCCGTCATGGACCAAGTGCATGATGACCTGGTGGCCAGGTGAGGAAAACATGCTATCCTCTTGTTCATGCACTGGCAGACCTTTTCCCTGATGATTCTTATACATGCTGCCAGGCACGGGGCAGCTTGTCACTTCAGACACATGGACACATGTCCGCTCCTTGCTATCCATCAACCATTTGCGCATGCCATGCTGCCTGCTTTGATCAGATTTGCATGACAGTGCTGCAACGCTGCAAGGGGGCCACATTGCGCGCATAATAAGGAATACTTTAAGAGGTCCTGGATGATACGTAATCAAGTCGAGGCTGTGAGCTCTGAAAGCGCTGCCGAGTGCGGATTAGTAAGCAGCTGCATGCATGCGCGTGCGCAGGGTGGCGGGCATAGCGGGGGCGACGGTGGAGCACAACAAGTTCTGCGTGAGCGTGCACTTCCGCAACTGCGAGGCGGACAGCTACGGCGCGGTGCTGGGCGCCGTGGAGACCACCCTGCGTGGCCACGACGAGCTGCACGCCACGCGCGGCCGCAAGGTCTTCGAAATCCGGCCGCAGGCGCGCTCCCCTTCACGCTATTGTGTCCCTAATCTTGCAATAACAGTGTCACTTCCTGACCACACGCTGCTAAAGGACTTGTTTAGGCTCATGTTGCAGTGGCCCACGTCCCTGAAATGATACCAGGAGGGATGGTATGTTGAGCCAGAGTGCAGGCCGCAAGTAGATTGTAAGGGCGTGAATGCCATGATTGCATGACAACGCACTTCCAGTGGACTCGTCTCCTTCAAAGCAAGCTCAAAGCATGCAGAGCATCTATGGTGCTTCGCAGACCTTGAGACTCAGCGTGTGACCTGGCCGGGTTGAGGCATGTGCGGCAGCGTATCTCACACTGTCAGACGTTGTGCAGCAGTAAGAACGACTCCATCTGAGTGTGTCCGCCTGGCGCAGGTGGACTGGGACAAGGGGCACGCCCTGCTGCACCTGCTTGCGGCAATGGGCTTGGATGTGGACGAAGATGTTCTGCCAATCTACATCGGCGATGACCGAACGGACGAGGACGCGTTCCGAGCGCTGCGATCGCGCGCCAAGGGCGGCCTCGGCATCCTCGTCTCCTCCAAGGTCAGTCTCTGTTCCATGAAGAAACACCTCTCCTTTATACGTGCAGCATATTTCTGTTGTCAGCGTGGCGTGGAATTCTCAGGGGGCACTGTTTTCTCTTGACTGCCAAAAGCAGCCTTTGCTCGCCAGAAGTATCCTGTGGGATTGCTCAGAAGATTCTGGTGCATGCACACGCATGCTGACATGCATCCTACTGAGGAGCAGTGCAGCCATTCGGAGGCAAGTTTGTGCAATTTGAATGTGTGGAGGCATTTCTGATGATATCCATTTTTGTGCAGGCGAAGCCGACGGAGGCGGTGTATACGCTGCGGGATCCGACGGAGGTGCAGATGTTCCTGTCAAGGATCATCGCCTGGGGCCACACGCCCGCCAATGCGTGGCACCGCAAGCAGTCCTGCACCGGTTGGGCGCTGGACCCCTCCCTGGAGACCCCCCGCTCCAACGGTTACCTCACCCCTTCCGACGGCGGCGACACGTTGCGCAGCGGTGCGCTTCCCCGCCCTGCAAACCCAGCAGTCCTTAGATCTTTCCCACAAAATAGGGGTACAGATTCTCGGTGAGAATGAAAGAAGTCTTGTAACAAAGCCAGCCGAAAGGCTGATGAGATTGCAGTGTGCGCCTGCTCTTGTAGGAGGCAAGGCAGGCACATGCTTGTGGGATGTTGTCAGGACTCCATTGCACATTGCATCGTCTTTTCCAAAAGTTTGGGAACTGGGTGGCGTGTGGTGCGAGCAAAGATAAAAAGTCACTTTATCGGGACTTGGGTATGTGTGCAGAGGTGGAAAGCAGGGCGGCATCCGCAGCCACCGTCCCGGACTTCCAGAGGGCGTCATCCGACGGCGCGCGCAGCGCATTTGGGCTGAAGATCTCCCGGGGCAACTCTGGCAGCATGGGCGCGGTGCGTTGCTCCTCGGCTTATTTGCCCTGGCCTTCACTTTGCAATTGCAGGGGATCGTTTGAATGTGTGTTGGCAGAGACCATTCACTCCAACCAGGAATTAGATTGACTTGGGTCTATGCCTACTTCAGTGCAAATGATTGTACTTATCCTTCCTCTTCTCTGGGCCACATTTCCTGCCTCCGTGGCTTGATGTACTGAAGTATTGAATGGCCATGCACCTTTACTGAAGGTACGATCAGAAGGATTCAGGGGCTGTTGGTTGTTTTGTCAACCACCTAGAAGTCATGCCGTTACCAAGCACCAGAGAAATAACAAGTATATCAGGGGTATTCAAGGGTTCAATCAGCTGGAGTTTAGGTTAAGGTTACATGTTTTGGCGCTTCTGCAGAAGTCACCAATGATGCGCGCCGGCCGGCCACCGCTGGCGCCGTCAACGTCGTCGAGTGCCGCCTCCGGCAGCCTTCTGGAAGGCCTCAACCGGCCCAGCCCCAGCCGCAGCCCAGAGGTGCGCCCCTATTGTTCCCCATTTCCCCTTTCAAGGTGAATGAAATGTCCTTATTTCCTTATACCGTATCTGATCCAGCGGACACAAAGGTACCAGCTGGAGCACTAGGTGGGGCAACGGAATACCCAGCACTGAAATCAGGGATGCCTGAAAACTTTCGTGGATTCCTGGTCCACTTATTTGGAGGGAAGTTTATCAAGCCGATCCCTCCAATTGTACCACATTGCAGTGAATTCACTAAATGTCGCGTTTTCTTGAATGATCACATTTCCCTCTTCAGTGTGGTTGGATGTGATGATGCAAATTGGGTTTCTTGTGCTGATCATGTTCTGGGTTGTGGATGCACAGGCTGGGCACAGCGGGCAAGCAAACGGCGGCCCTGCTATCCCTTCAGTGTCAGTGGATCTCGCTCAGCTCTCAACGGGCAGCAACAATGATGATCAGGTGGGAATTCGATCACCCATTTTACGTCCTGCAGAACACCTGCTCCCTGCCTGTTTCTTGTCACCTCCCCTTGCAAGCAAGTTCATGTGCCTGCTAGGAACGGACTTGCAGACTGTGTGTTCATGTCGGTCCTGTCTCACCGTGCGTATCTGAGCTCCCCTGTATCCACGTGGCATTTGGTTGATCTCTCTCATCCTGTTGCGGAGGGTGAAACTGTCTATGTTTGGCCCCAAGAAGCGTAAATAATTAGCACTGTAAACCTGGGTGTTGCTTGGATCTCCATAGTCCAACAAGGGGTAGGCTTTTGGCAGCTTTTGCCTTGCAGCTTGTCTGCAGACTTACCCTGCCCGTGGCAGGAAAGCTGTAATGGGAATAATGATACTAAGATAACATTACTACTATCCTGCAGGTTGTTTCAGCGCTGACAGCAGCGGTGGCGAGGAGCGGCATGACGGAGAGCGACTGTTCAGAACCGGCAAAGTTCCACCTCATGAATGGGCTGTCGCCATTCTCCATCCTGTCTGGCCACCCAAATGTGCGCCCAATGCCCCCATCTGCCTCCTCTGAACCCCAAATTTTTGCCGACTGTTAGTATGCAACCATCCTTTGCCAAATGCACCTGACACTGGGACAAGCAAGGGTGACACCCAGAAATAGGGAGGGTGCCTCCCCGGCCTTGTATTCTCAGCTGTGAGGTGCATTTGAGACTGGTTCTGCATCTGTTCAGTGGAGCCGCATGCACCCAGAGTTAGAAAACTTACAATGTCGCTAGATGGTGCCCTGTGCAACTTGTTTGCAGGCTCCATCCCTGGGGTTCTGAACAGGATCAATTGCCAACACTCCTGAATTGTCTACCGCACAAGCTGTGGCCCTGAAGCAGCGGCAACATAGAGTAGAATTCCATATCTGCAATGCTCACACTGTGGTCTTCAGACCAAGGTACCCATGGGGCTGGTGACTAGGTCTGACAGGGATTGCGACACCTACAGCATGCATTTCGCTGAGCATGAGTAATGCGACAAATTTGGTGAGGCATGGCATGCGGCCTTCAGATACAGTAAGCGATAGGGTTGCACCTCTCCATCCCACTCTAGGAGCCTTTCATGGTGAAAGACAAATTACCATGGCTCGTGCAATGTTCACGGCAATTTCTGGTACCAACTTCAGCAGAAATTTCTGATTCACACTGATGTACATTGAAGTATCCCCTGTCCTAGGATGCAACTGCCAGTTGTGCGAAGAGTTTTCGTCTTGGCGAGAAAGTAGGGCAAACAGTCCAAAGATGAGGTAAGGCAGCCACACAACTGAGCCAAATACTTGTATGGGGTTCTGTTTTGCATGCTTTAAGACCTTCAAAATGTTTTGCGCACAGATGCTGGCGGCGTTTGGGCTGCCCGGGGAGGAGGGCGCGGGCACGGCGGAGGGCAGCAGCACACTCAGCGGCGCCTATTCAAGTGGCGGTGACTCCATGCACTTCAACGCCTCCGGCACCCTCGTCTCCGACAGCGAGTCCGGCAAGGCCGCCTGACAGTTGGCGCTTGGTCTTGGCGCCTGATCTGGCAACTGTGAGTGCTGCCTGATGTGGCCCCTACAGTGCCGCCTGATCTGGCGATTGTTGAGCAGTACCAAATGCGGCAAGAAAGCCGCCTGACTGGCAATGGCAAAAATTCTGATGAGGCAACTGCGAGGCCGGCTGCTCGGGTTGCTCTTGTCGAGCTTGGGAAGGCAGCAGGTGACTCATTGGCTGATAGGCGGCAAAGGTCGGTGTGGAGGAGATCAAGGGCAGGCTGTACCTGGCCTTTCGTACGGCTAAGGAATGGAGAGTACCCCATTGTGTCTAAACCGCCACGGGCACGGGTTGGTCAACGTCTTCTGGAAGCGAGCGTGCCGTCTGGCATGAATGCAGTGTGGAGGTTGACGCTGCAGCAGCCAGCAGAGAGTCAACACAGACGTTGACGCAAAGACTGAGGACAGCTCCGTTGGATCCACGGCAACCTGTGCAGTTTTTGCTGCTGTCAGGTGCGGGATCATAGGAAGCGCGGCTGAGAGTGTTTGGACAATTGTGTGCACTGCTGCATGCAAGATGTGTTGTGGAGGAACCGATGACCACTTGTCACAACGCGGAGCCATCATCAGTGCAGGCGTCTGCACTTGGTGGATCGGGCATTTCTCCCAAGGCTGCCACTTGAGTTACAGACTGCAGTGACACTGGGTCAGGGGCTTTGTGGAGTGCCCGGATGCACTGTAGCATCTGGGGGCACATGTCAGCACATGCCACACACACAACCCAGAAACTAGCTCACTTTGAGAGTAAGAGCCTTTGACAGGAACCAGGATTCTTTGCCAATGCCGCGTGAAGGTTCGATGTGAAGGACAGAAGAGGAGGGTGCCACCTGCTGACACCGCATTATTTGCCGCTCCAGATTTATTATGCCGTGCTCTGTTTGTACATCCGCATGAAGATGTCAATCCTCCAGCCTTGGGATTTTTTGGGGCAATCTTCCGAGCGTGTGTGGTGTTGATGTGCTATTGGCTGGAGCCGGCAGGCTTGAATATAAGTGGGCTGAATATCGGCTGTCGGAAAAAGTTGTGCACTTGGTGCACGTGCTGTCCGGAGTAAACAAAGGATACATCTGCTTCTCGGCCGCTGCAAAAAAACATCCTTGCTAGTCAAGGCGGTGTGTGCATGTGGTGGCGTGCAGAACTGCAGTGCTATGTACTTTATTGTCCCGGGCGATATCGCGATTGGGGAGGAAGAGGGGGCGAGAGACTTTGGGATGCTGTTTGCTGTTTGTAGTCCCAAAGTGCCATATTACCCCTGCTATGCTTGTATACATTTGAATGCATAGAGCACCCTTTTTATATTGGAGCGGCCTCCTATGCTTGTGTACATCTGTATGCATTAGAGCACCATCTTGGTTCTGGAGTGGCCTCCTATGCTTGTATGCATCTGTATGCGCTAGAGCACCATTCTGCTTTGGAGTGAGTCCATAAGAACAAGGGCGTCTTATCATATGTGGACCCCTGTGTACATGTTTCATAAGGGAGTTCCGATCACCAGCTGGATTGGCGCCAACGGCCCCAAATACTATTTAGAGATTGCAAGCCGCGGCTAACCGGCCGCATGCTTCTGCGCGGAGGCAGTCTCTCATTGCACGGTCTATAAACAGTCAGATCGATATCGGCTTTGAGCCTGAGGTGCCTGGTGTGACTTAGGATGTACATGAAAAGCACGGGTTCTTTTAGGTGCGTTGTCACAGTTGCGTTGTGGGAACTCCGTTTAGGATTAGGCTGATTTCATGTGTGTGGGCTGCATTGCTCTTCACTTTTCTGGTTTCTGTGGCTTGTTACCGTCGGTACGAATAATACAATGACGAGGTCTTTGTGTCATTGCAATCAGTCCTGCGAACATGTTCCGGGCCTTCTGAAGGTCTCGGGAGAACTTTTGTGTTGTAAATGCACTCTTTGCTAGTGGCACTGATGCCATTCTGGGCTCATCAATACAATACAATGAGTACAAAATTGTGTCTTTGACCCTGAAGGTCAATGCCCCTGGGATCCGGGCATGCATACACTCTGCTAAGGCCGGCTGCAAGCAATGGATTAACCATTATGGTTATGATGTCATACATTCCTCGATGAATTCCAAGTAGCTCAGCACAGGCTTTGACCCACTGCTGCAAATCTGCACATCCACTATCGACCCCCGCCAAAGCCAGAGAATCCCATTGCCAGGGCCATGTCTGGGTCCGCTCCATACTCCTCTTCCTCTTCTTGTGCACCTTTCTGCAACAGAAAAACCAAGCAGCCCCTCTTGTCAGCCAAGGTGCATTTCAAAGTGCACATTGCCCACAGCTTAGGGAAGGAGGTATGCAAACATCAAGGCAGAGCCAGCGCCAGAAGATAGGAGAAAGGGCGGCCTCGCAAGTGCACGTCATGTGAAAACAATACTATGATCCCCCAATCCACTGAATGACAAAACAACAGTGAACGCCTGTAAGCAAATCGGTCCCTCAACGGCCAGATAACAACCTCAGCTTTTGCACACTTCATTATTTAGATGCCTCATTCGAAACATTGGTAGAACTCAGATGGACACATCAATTCGGAGCCCAGTCATATATAAAAAAGAGACAAGCACTTGATGTGGGCGCCTCACCCTCTTTTCCCTCTTGCGCTCCCTCCGCTGTTCTCTGAGGCGTTCCTCCTCTTCCTGCTGCTCCAGCACCCTCCTGTCAAAGCCTGCGGAAAATTGCAAGCAGTAGTATGTGTTAAAAACCGCCTACAATCCCCTCCACAACAGTTCCTGGTGAGCTTCCCAAGTCACAGGTTCATAAGTTTTTGGTGGTGCCTGCTTCTTTGGCCCATCTGCAAAGTTTCTTGACGGGTGACAGGCCTTCATCTTTTGTAAAATGTGACTTGTGCGGGTGCTTGTACACAAAGTTTCTGACAGACTGTCATTGGTCAAGCATCCTGAATCCCAGCACCCAGAATAAGGAAACAAGCTCACCATCTGGCACGAAGTCGATTTGCTCTGACTCGTACTTCTTCTCCTTGTGCTGGGACAATCGGTCCCTGACCTGTGACAACACACCGGTCCCATCAGCTGTCTGATCCTTTCAAATGCAAGTCAGGGAGCGTGGAAAACATAAAAGTACATACTTGCATTCTGCACCATGCATGCACATGTGCAGCATGCGCAGATTAAACATGCCACCCATCTGCACCGCCCACAACTCACACATGTTTACACAATGCGCTGAATCAATCAACCAACAAGGAATATGCCTCTGCAGAAGCTCGAGTATATTTCGAGTGAGCTTGAAGATCACAGGTGGCTGCTTTAGGGTCAAGTGCGCACACCTGCTCTGCAGTGGAGCGTTCCACCCGCATGGTCATTCCCAGCGCTCGGTTGTGGTATTTCCCATTGATGTGGTCCAGATAGGATGCCGAGTCCCTCAGGATGCAATCGCACACGCTGCAGTAGTAGCCAGCCTGCGGCAATACAGTCACAACTTCTGCACAAATTGTCCGAGATCTTGTGATCCAATCACATGCAGACTCTCCGCATGTCTCTCGGAGAGATGTAAGACCCAACATTCTGTCAGATGTGCAGATCAGGACATCGTGAGACGATGCGATGACATGAAATGGCCACTAGTAGGAAGTTGTGTTAAGTACGGCCAGCAGACCAGTATTATCAGGTCCCTGACCGACCTGCAAAGACCCAGAAGCATGCACGTAAACTCCAGGGGGACAATGAAGATCTGAGAAGCACACCTGCTGGTTGAGGGGTGTTGTGTTGGTGATGACTTGGGATTTGCCCAGCCGAGAGGTGAGATCCAGTGAGAAGTCGCGCTGCTTCAGTTGTGCACGCTCCACAATGATGCCCTGATGTAGAGGATCTCTCTCTGCGCGCGTCCCACGACACAGCAGGCATCAATCACCGCACACGTCGCTTCCCTCTGGCCTTAAGTATGTGCCCAAAGAAGTCGGATACTTGCCCTGACCCTCTCTGCCTGCAAGAGATGCCCACATTGATGCTGTAAATGGAGTCAAGGCACTGCAAAGGACCATACAGGGGGAGAGGTCAGCCCACCTAGCCTCTTCCTGCGCTTGGCATCCAGAGCGCTCTCTTCTTCATCCTGCTCTGCCTGCGCGTGATGTTTTGGGTGTCGCTCAGCATCGTGGTGTACCACGCCGCTCTGCTTGAGGTGCTTTCATACAAGTTTTCACGGTTGCATTGCACGTATGGGCACAGGAAAGTAGGAATTGTTGGTGCTCAGGGCATCCTAGCCCACCTTGTCTCTCGCTTCCGCTTTTTCGGTGTACTCATCCTTGTCCCAAGTCCTTCGGAATGTGTTGTCTACCCCGCTGGCCTTGCCTTTCTTCTCCTTTTCACGCCTTTCCCTTCTGTTGCCTCCTTCCTTTTTCACCAGAGCCCTCTCGTCTCCTGCCATCCTTAGAGACTCAAAGATTTTTTGACGTCCACACTAAAGACAGGAATATAGAGAATTACAAGACAGCTCAACGTGGATTTGCACTCGATCGATTCTATGAAAAGAACGAGTATACAAGCTGGCCGTCGCACACAGTGGGGATCTACACTTAGATGAAGACCTCAAATAGTTATCACACTTTCTTATCTTGCCTAGAAAATCTGGTAACAAGTGCTTGAGAGTACTCCAACCCTCCCAAATCCCCGAAATATCTCCCTCGAGATCTCTAACAAATGCCCGTTGCCCTGACGACAAACAAGTCCCCGTTCTGACGTGCATAGCTCTGCGATTGACTTGGAAGCATGAAATAAGTCAGTGGGACACGATGACGGAAGAGAAAGTCGATCCAGCTCCCCCAGCTACGGAGGAGGAGCCCGCCAGCGCTGCTGTGCCAGATGCTCCTGGCACGGGCTCAAGAAAGCGCAAGCAGGTCGATTTCTTCGTTCCTACGGACGTCAAGAAGACAGAGAAGCTGGTGATAAAGGAGGTAAGCATTGCCGGGAGTCCCTAGGCGGACTTCTCAGTGACTCATCGTGATGTACCTTTCCTGCTCTTGCAGTGTCTTTTGCTCCACGGCAGAGTCATATTCCGGAGTAATGGTGCTGTGTTGGTTGCATCTTGTTTCCTGAGCTGCCTTTACAGCACACGACGAGAATTTGACCGCATCTGACACTTGGCGGATTCTTGATGGTAGCGGATGTTTTCCTGCAGGGCAAAGGAACCAAGCTGGGAGACATTCCAAACGGTAAGGCTTCACTCTTTCACTTCATTCGCGTGCATCCACTTCTCTGTCAGCTTTATTTAATCTGGGCATTTCTACTGACCTGTTTGCTACCATCGCAGTGGCCTTCCATTTCACAAAGGTTACTGGGAGGGATGAGCTCTTGGAAGAGCTGCACTTTCTGCTCTTCAAACGCAAGGGAACGGTAAGACGCACCCTCTTTACATAACATATAATGCACTCAGGCTCCTCCATAATGGATCTGGGGCTGGTGCCCATTCCACTTCGTTGTAGCTGAATAAAGGGGTGCACACGCTTCCCTCTTGGGCTTTGTGATTGTTTCATGACGTGAGCAAGTCCTTGTGTGCTATTTCAGGCGAACATGAGGAAGAAGGGGATCCTGGGCTTCTCAGGATTCGTCTACGAGGGCAGCGCAGATGTGACCTTTCTTGTCCCTGATCCGGTGCACTGACAACCTGCTTTGTGTGCCCTTCCAAAAAATCGTTTCTTTCATGCTTGACCAGAGACACGCAAGGGTGTGCTACGGGTGTGCACTGGCTCACACAAGGTATATGGGGAATGGGGATTGATGGTAGTGATGCATGCGCAGGAGGGGCGAGCCAAGCTGGCAGAGAAGCTGGGCAGGTGGAAGCTGGAGGACATCCACCGCACAATGGACTTCATGGACCTGGCCAGGGGCAGCGGCAGCAAGGTACACACCCCGGCACTACAAAATTCCCTTGATGCATCACAAGCCCTGCTCGCACCCTGCTCGCACCCCTTGGTATCTGCCCTTCATGGCACGACTGATGTACACCCACCTGCACTGACCCCTCCGTAGTAAGCCATAGCTGCATTCACCACGTTACACAGACATGCACTCAATGCCAAAATGTTCCCCAACCACACACTGTAGTATCTGTGCTTGAATCCTGTGCAGGAAGTCAAGGTCAATGCACTGCTGGACTTCCTCGAGGAGCCCAAGCCGCTGAAGGATCAGGACCTGGCCGAAAAGGCACGTGCAAACCCGTCACTGCCACCTGCTTGTTTCCAAATTCTTTGGCTGCTTTGTAGGCGCTCGTTTGGGTGCATTGCGCTCATCGATGTGCTGTATCAGCCTCGTTCTGTGCAGCAGGATGTACTGCATCCATGAGCTTGAGAAGCAGGCTCCAAAGCGCATGATGCTGGCTGTGTGACTGGAGCCTCACACGCCTACATCTGCCCCTTGCTCCCCAAAGCGCATGCATGTTGTCTTCCTTGCAGGCTGCGAAGGCAAAGGAAAAGGCCAAGGCCAAGAAGGAGAAGGAGACAGCAAAGAAGGAAAAGGCTGCCCCAGTAAAGGAGCCTGCGAAGAAGAAGGCCAAGAAAGAGATGCCAGCCAAGAAGGAGAAGCCCGCTGCCAAGAAGGACGACAGCGCTGCCAAGAAGAAAGCCAACGCCGCCTCCAAAAAGGTAGCATCCTGGCCCCTACTTCAGCCCCTTGTGGGGTGCTCAAAGCCGAGGTCTTGGTCGACAAACCATTGGATGACAACTGGTCTTGAGATAGGAGGAATTTTAATGGCCCAGCAGACACTTTTACGCGGCATGTTAATGAGCGGTACCGTCTGACATGGTTCCCTCTTGTCGATCTTTTGTCACGTCAGAGCATGCCTCATTCAAGGACATGAGTCAGAGGCCGCACACTTATCGATGAAAGAGAGCATTACCTTCGGACAAGTATGCTTATCATATAAGATGCTCGTTCGTGCCTCATGGCATGAACCCCACACTTCCGTGCTCCAGATTGCAATCACAGGCATCTGTCTCACGCGTGCATGTCTCGTGGCTGCAGAAGGCCAAGGCGGCGGCTGCCGAGGAGCCGGAGGAAGCTGAGGAGGATGACAGCGAGGATGAGCTGCCTCTGGCGGCTGTGGCCGGCACGCCGAGTGACGAGGAGCTGCGTGAAGCTACCATGGCCATCCTCAAAACGGTGCAGCTGGAGGACTTCACCATGAAGGACCTGCTTCGCCGCCTCGGTGCGCAGCCCCTGCTAGGTCTCGGTCTCAGGGGTTGGAATTGGGGAGTTATGTGGCAAACCTCAGCTCTCGGCCCCATGACAGACCTGATCCAGGCCCACCTTTGCCGTTTCAGTGTTTATATGTGCGCTTTTATGTCAGTTCTGATTGAACAAAATCGCATGACGCATGTGACTGAAATACCAAGCTTGATGATTGTGTCGGCCAAAGCAAGGCGTGACAGAATTATAAGGCGGGTCTCTTCTATCGTAGGAATCCCAAGAACAGTGCCCCAAAGAGTCAGATTAAGGCGTTTGGTACATCAGCCAACAAAAGGCGCGGCCGGATTGTGACTGTGCTTTAGGTGTGTTCTAGAAACTTGCCAGTAGGTGACTGACAGCGTTTTATGCTGTATGCTCGCGCAGCGGACAAGTATGGGATGCCGTTCCAGAAGCGCAAGGAGTTCCTGAGGGAGGTCATCAACGCCTTTGTGGCCGAGAACAAGGCGACGGCGGCTGATGGCGATGAGGAGGAGCCTGAACAGGACGCGGAGCCAGAGGAAGCTGCAGGCGCCGAGGAGGTACGCCCCTAGACAGGTCATCTAATTTTGCAGAGGACCCTTCTCACCGTCGGAACTCTGTGAACTTGCCCATGCACCTTCGCTTTGTGGTGAACTAAGATCATGATTTGCTCAGAGAAGATGCCTGCTTGATGCTTACTGCATGTGGGGCACAGTTTGCGGGCAGCCTTTAGGGGTTTAGTGTAGATCAGGAGCGGAGGCCAGGCGTGCTCAATATTTATGGTGTAGATAGCACTGCACTTCGCCGTGCTCAGGGCTTGCAATGTTGTGCAGGACACTGCGGAGCCGATGGAGCAGGATGCGGGGCCCGAGGCGCCTGCAGAAGGCGCACAAGAAGCTGCCCAGGAGCCGCCGGCGGAGGCTGAAGAGAAGCCGGCTGAGGAGGCGGTGGCAGCTGAGGCCGCTGATGCTGAACCTGCCACTGGTGACTGCCACAGCTTGAAAACATACATTTGCTTGCATTTGATCAACTGCAGATCACAGCCACAGTGATTGTATGTGTTTTGTGGTGTGTACGGCAGAAGCTGCTCCTAGGCATGGATACAGCAGGATGCTTTGCTCATAAACGCTTTTCTTATAATAAGTACAACACGCTTTTCCTGCCATGAGGCAAGGTGCCTCTGCAGGCAAGCTCCTGGCAGTGCAAGGCTACCATGATCCTACCCCTTGTTGGACACGCCAGATCCAAGCAAGACCCCGAATATACAACAGGACAGGAATGGTAATGTGGGGCTGTGTGCAGGATGTGATGCGCCTGCCCCGGCTGCTGAGCCGGCAGAATAGGAGCTCCCTTCTGCAGAGTGTGAAGGAACACAACGATGCCAGTTGAGAACAGTGGCTATCAAAATTTGACTAGCGAGAGACCTTTGATTGCTACCAGTGGGCAGCCATGAGCCAACCAGCAGAGAAGAGAAACCAGTTTACTGCCAGACGAGTCTCAGCGTATCAGGGGCGAGGATGAGAATGGGCGTGTGAGCATGAACGGGAGTTACAGTGGCCAGCGAGGCTTGCCATTCTTCCTCATTTGATGATGCCGTAGTGCGGACAAGACAGGCACGTTCAGGTGCTGAAGCGAGCGGTGCAATTTTGACGGAACTCTAGCTTACATTTACAAACTTGCTCAGCACTTGCATACGTCGTCACCATCTTTGCATGCATGATATTCCTAAAGCTTTGATGACATGGCCGCGCCTTGCATGCATAATGATTCTAGACTTCAACCAAGTAGGCAGGGTGCATTGGAATAATGGTCATGGGTCTCAAATTGAAGGTCTCTTTGTCTGCCATGCTTGCTTTTTAAAGTCCACATGAAAAGCAACTGCTGTTCTGTGTAAAGGAGCTCCATTCACAAGTGCTTGAAGCTGTTGTCAGTGACAAGTTGTCACTCACTCGACAAACCATTGCCGCTTTGGCTTCTTTCCCTTCTTCTGCTTGACATGAAAAAGCCCATGGATGGCGCTGTTGCCCTTCCTGATCTTGACCCCTTTCTTCTTGACTCCCAACTTGCTCTTCGACCTGCACACATAATGGAGGATTACAGAAGGGACCAGCTTGATGCTCATGCAAACCTCATACAGTAAGCTTGTCCTGTGGAAAGATGCAAAACACTGCCCTCAATCCAGCGATGCTTGTGTCATGCTTTACGCTTTTCTATGCAGCATTACTATGTTGCCCCTGAGCCAACGCATCTGACCTCCTTTCGCAGCCACTGGCCAACGTGTGTCTGAGAAACGCACCTCTTGTCGCTGTCCTCAATGTCCATCTTCTCCACCCCTCCAGCTGCTTCTGCTGCCCTTCCACTTGCGGCTCTGCCCTCATCAGCCTCCATGGCTGCCGGCTCAGTCAGAGTCCTCTGGGCGGCCTCCTGCACCATGTAAATGCACGAGGTTTCATATGACGTTTTTTGGTACTGTAGTTGCCTGTCTTCTCACTCGCACCGCCAATAGCAACTGCGAAATATCTGCTTTCAAAAGGATCACAGTAAGAGCAAATGCTTCGGCCTTTTGAAAGCGTTCTTTATCCTGACTTCCTTCAGCCACATCTGGAGCGCAGTGGAGGCTGGCAAGCCCGCACCTCTGCCTTGGACGCAGCAGCATCTTCCAACGACTTCTGGATGAGCCCGAATCTCTTCTGCTCAGCTGCTTTGTACACCTCGCTATTTTCCACTTTCTCCCTGTGGGTGTCAAAGCAGCAGCCGCGTTCAGCTCAGCTGAAGTCAAGCAACTTGGTGACACGGGGCCAACACTTGATTGTCACTATTCGATATATTTACAAACAGTTCTTGCTGCCATACTACTGATCCTTCAGATTGCGCAGAAGCGTGTTTCTTACCGCCGCAGCCTCCTCAGAGCTTTGCCCTTGTTCGACCGTGCGCCTCTCGCCATATCTAGATCACTCAAGTGGTTTATCGCAAGTATATTAGACGCAAGAAAGGTATTTATGGAAGATCTAAAGACCTCGCCCTGCAAAAAGTCGTTCCGGAGATCCTCAGATGTGCTTACTGGCTTTCAACAGGGAAGCAGGAGAAGCACGACACTGCGCTACTGCACGAACGCCAGAATATCGATCTACAACCTTCAATGGAATCTTCAGTGGAACTTTACTTCAGCCATGCACCTGGTGCCATGTCTTCCATTTCGGAGCCCACGTGCAAAACGACGTCAGCACTTTTGCTCGAAAGCTTTCTTAATTCGTCGCAGGCCAACAAGAAACGTGATGATCCCTCATTGAACTAGACGCTTTCATCGCAACTACAGTGGGAAAATATTATGTTAATTTAGATATTTCATGACTTTTCCTTCCATTTTGCCTTGTACATCGAGACGCTTTCACCCACTCGCAAGACCAGGACACAGTATAAGGGCCTGAACAAAACTTATAGACACAATTTTAAGACATAGAATTGCTGTCCAAAGGCACGCAGTGCGCGAGGAACCGGTGTAGCTGCCTTGTTCAGGTGGAGTACATGCGAGTTGCCTGATTTTTGCCTCGATGACATGAGTCTGTCCAGCTGGTTCAAAGAAGGTGGACCACAAGCTGGCCGATCCTCGCTGCTCAGTAACGAAGCCAGAAGAGAACGGGATGAGGAGGAAGATGAAGAGAGCGTCACGACCATCATGTCAGGCCGTTCTGGCAATGCTTACCGTAGACCTAGGCTGGTATGCTGCTACTAGTCTACCCTTGCCAATGTATTTCCCTAACTCTCACTATGTTTCAAAAGACCTGGCCATGGCTAGCCTCCCTCCCTCCCCTTCCCGTGCAAACCAAGGATTGAGTGGATCACTCCATCACAGGATGATGCGTTCAAGCTGGACGCTCAGCTGGATGGACTGACAATAGAGCAGAGCATGTCTCCCAACGGCACAGCAATGGCCCAGCAGCGGCAGGACGATGCAGAGCAGCTGACAGTCAATGTGCCAAACCTGTTGGACCGCCCTGTGCCTGCCAAGCCCAACCCCATGGCACGCTTTGTAGAGTCAAGTGCGCTCCCTGCCAGCCCACAATTTTTCTAACATCCCTGCACTGGCGCTGAGATCAGCATGCATGCGTGTCAATATGCTTGGGGGCTGCTTTAGGCTGAATGGCGCTGATTGTGCTCAGCGTCCTTAATTGTGCATGATGCTGCCGGAATCACTGCCGAGCGTGCAGCATGCATGCACGCAACTAAACTGAAGACTACAGTGCTGGGCGCTGTGCAATATAGTGGCAGTGCTTCTTAGAAGACCAAAATTCGTTCCAGCAACCTGAATTTGGGATCCCCTGGCGGGATCCCCTTCATCAGAGATCCAACTTCCATAACACAAAGGAAGATGAGGGCGCATGAGTAAAACATTACTCGCAGGTGACTCGGGCACGTCCAGCGCGCTGACACCTGGCAGCTCGCTGATGCGCCATCCGGACAGGGGGACCGGCTTCTACTTCCAGAAGAGGGAACGCTACGGACGCGCCAGCCTGGTGGAGACTGGCAGGTGCGCATCATAAGCAGTGGTACTTATGCACGTGCCGCCAATATCAAGCTCTCGCAGCCCTCTGGACAGGTCCATGAAAGTCATCATCAGTCCCAAGGAGCAGGGCTTTGAATAATTAAAAATAAGAAAGCCAAAGCCACTGTCAAGCCTGTGAGTGGAGCTTGTCGAAAAACACACCTTTCGTATCTTTGCTTGTGTAGTAATCGTTAGAATAATTTCTGGGGTGGCAGGCATGCTGGACGGTCACGGGTGACATATTATGGCTTCAGTGGCCACACGCTAGGCTACCATGCATGGAAGCGAGGTTGGCACCTGCTTCTTCCCTTCTCATCCCCGTGCAACCACCCTAAGCTGTGCTGTGCAATCTAGACACCAGACCAGATCTGACTGTATTGTCTAGACAGGGGATTGCTCACTTTCTACACATACAGATGTGCCTGAGCATGAGAGAATCCGAAGGGCTTGTGACGCACATCTCTCCAGGCTTGAGGGTATTTTGTGAATGTGCTGCTAAGCATTCGTTTTTGCTGATCAGAGTATATTGCGTCCTGCAGATTTTTTCACATCGGGGATCAATCTGCGCTTGCCGGTGGCCATCGGACTTATGGTGGCACTGTACATGTTGTCTTACTTCTTCTGGGGCATCATCTGGCTCTTTGTATACTGGTGCGCCAACCCATCTCTTAGCATTTCTATTGCTGCAAGCTTATTTATTGATCTTCGCAGTGTACTTTACTGAGGCCAGTTGCGTCTGGACGGCAGTAGCAAGTTCTTGTCAGGAAAGAAGGTCAATCTGATACAGGGAATTCAATTCATTGAGTCGTTTTGTGCACGCAGGCATGACAAATCGTGTGTGGCCGGCTTTGAGAAGCGCTATCACGGCATTGTGAGCGCCTTCATGTTTGCCACAGAGACCCAGCAGACCATAGGTGAGCGCCTTCCATACTGTCAATGCCTGTTGTATTCCAGGAAAGCCCAGAAATATGTTGTGAGACATGTGGTGGACCCATGAGGACAGCATGGCAGAATATGCATTGTGCCTTTTATTGCTGAAACATACAAGCAAAGATAGGGCATCCTCAGCTGGGATGGCTGCGGAAATCATGGTCTCTGCCCTTGATCACTGCCTGCTCACAATTAGGAAATGCTTCATCCCCAAGTTTCTGCCATTGCCTAATTCCCCGTAAAAATAACAGGGTACGGGGCGCGGCGGCCGCGGGACTGCTGGATAAGCGCGTGGCTGGTGGCGATGGAGGTGATCTGGGGCCAGCTGCTCGACGCAATCACCCTCGGGATCATCTTCGCGCGCATCGCGCACCCCAAGAACCGTGCTCGAACGGTCTTCATCTCGGACTGCGCCGCCATCGCGCGCCGCGACGGCGCCCTCAAGTTCATGTTCCGCGTCGCCGACGTTCGCTCCACACAGGCGCGCGGCGTTCCTCTCCTTTTGGAACGCAACATTTTCATCTGCAGAGTCTGCAATGCAGGCCCCTGTTTGCAAGCGGCGCAACGTCTTGCATGCGGATCTTGGAGCCTTGCCACTGGCCTCTATATTCTGGCAATCATCTTGAAATGATCTAGTCACCATGACCCTCAGCAGAGAGCATCACTGCCATTGCCAAAGACAGGCTTGGGGCATTCTCTGCCACAGTTGGCATCCCTCACTTTTTCTACTGGCTGCCAGACCCTCACACACTTTGCAGCCCACATGAGGAAGAGCAACGACAGCCATACCTAGGAAGCCGCACACGCATCAGAATAGCAAGGTGCAATGCTTAGGCCAGTCACGCGTGCATCACTTATGCAGTCCAGGTGGTGTCGCCGCGCGTGAGGGCTCCACCTCTGAAATCGGCATCGCACACTGTTTGACGGTTCAAAATTGCGCTGGCCAGGTGGTGTCGCCTCGCGTGAGGGCGTTCCTGTACACGTGGGGCGGCGGCCGCACGACAGCGGAGGGGGAGCACATCCCCTTCAGGGCCGATCCGCTGCGGCTGCTGTACGAAGATCACCTGTCGCTTGTGCTGCCTCTCACGTTGGAGCATGAAATTGACGAGCGCTCGCCGCTCTATGGACACACCTATGACTCCCTCACGGTGCGCACGCCGTATTTCCCCGAGGCCTTGGGGAAAATTGTGCAGCCTGCCCTGTACTCGGGCCTGCCTTTGTGTTTTACACATCCCTGCAATGCGTGCTGTTATTGGTGCCCCATTAGAGGTCATCTGATTATTCGTGACCAGAGAAGTGAAATGTGCAAAAGAACATGCGCATGCCCGTGCATGCTAGTGAGCGCGCATTGTGCCTCATCCTGTGCTGGTAAGATCATGAAAGCCTGCTGTATCTGACTGACTTTGGACTATTGTTGTGGACAGAGTCCCCTGGTAAGGGCGTTCATTGGTCTGTAGCTGGTAGCTGTTGGAATGTGACACTGTCAGAACCGTAGGCAAAACAAATTATGCATGGGCAGAAGGTCCCAGTGGTGCCATACCGAGCCCAGGGCATCTGAATTTCTCCTTCTGGCTGGAGAAGTCCTGGGAGGTTTGGATCTAACTTGCGCGACTTTGTCAGCTGGAGGAGGCACCTCAGATGCATACTGGCTGGCATTGGCACCATTGCCTCCTTGTCTCTCCCTTGCACCTCTCCAGCCGCAGTGTCAACGTCGCCTCTTGGAAGCATTTAAACGAAGATTCATTTCTGCAGGAGGGGAATCCCCGATGGTGATGAGGCCTGACAGGTCAGACTGAAAGGCACATTAGCGATGGAACCCCTCCCCGCATGCATGCGAAGAAACACGACATAATATGACTAATGCAGAGAAAATTGTGACTAAGGCAATGTAAGCGCTGACGCAGGCGCTGGATGCGGAGGTGGTGGTGCTGTTCGAGGGAGTGACAGAGACGGGGGCGCTGTTTGGGGGCAAGCGCAGCTACCTGCCCACGGAGATCCACTGGGGCTATGTCTTCGCGGAGATCACCCACCAGTCCAAGGGCGCCAGCACTCGCCACGCTGTCGACCTGTCCAGGTCAGCACGCGTGCCATCCTCGGTGCCGTGGCCGATGTGTTTGCACAGACCTTGCAAAGAAAGAATGCTCTGGAAGGGTTTGACTGCTGCATGCTCTCATTTTGAAATAAGACGATGGCAGGGACCCCAGCAGGGTTGGTGCTGTAGCACGGCCTGCTGTCTACGTCCAGCATGTTCATGTATAGCGGTGAGTGGAACATCACTGTAATTATGGGACCAGGCCACCCCGTGGCCGTTACATGTTCAGCTAGGGAGTCTTGAGCAGTTGTAACATGCAGCAACTACTGGCAATGCCAGATGTCATGCAGGAGCTTGCATCATGTAAGAGAAACTTTGTGCTGCATTGAAGCAGCCTCTTCATGCGCAATATTTTGCAGCAATATCGGCTCAGATTGCTTCAACGTGGAGCCAAGGATCTAGGCACATGCAGCAGACTGTATGGCCCCCGTCGCGGCAAGGAGAATATTTGATATGCTTGTATGAGTACTGCATGCATGCAGGTTCCACGAGGTGGAGCCTCAGAAGGATCTGGAGGAGATGCTGCCGCAGCAGGTCATCAGCCAGCGCCTGCTGAAGAAGAATCACCGCGTCATCCCCTTCCCGGCTCTGTCCGAGAAGACCCTCGTGCTGTCCGAGGTGGCCGTCGTGGGCACAAAGGACACTCCCGACGGCCAGCTCAGCCTCATGGTCAGGTGAGCAGCACAATCCACTTTGGCACAGTATGTGGAACTGTAGTAATCTGGGCATTGATAAAAGCAGGGTGGCACAGTTACAACCAAAGCAATTTCAGTCCTTGGGGAATCTGTTACTGGTGCCAGTTGTGCTCGCGAGCATTTGCATTAAGAGCTGAGCTGGGGGTATGATGCTGCATGCAAATGACCGCACCAAGGCGTGCCATTTTTTGCTCATTAGTATGAGATCAGGGAGGGAGCCAACTGGTGCACCCAATCATCATCACTGCAGGACTCAGGTCCATGAATTGTTTCATTGTTATCTTCCGACAATGAAGTTTGAAGTTGTTGTGAGTGGTGCGTGGTCAGGATCGGTGACGTGTACCCAGACAACATGGTCCAGCTGGCGGTGCGCATGTACCTCTACCGCTGGAATGACCGGTTGCAGGAGGACGCCACCACCACAGCCCCTTACGAGGTGAGGTTTTTCCTGATAGTATGCTTGGAGAGGCGCACACAACACAACTGCCCTGGCTGCTTGCCAGGCAGTAAGGGCATGGATGTTGGTCTGCGACCCCCTGTGGTCGCCTTTGCGAGACCTGCCTCAGGGAATCTGCGTCAGCCGCCAGGTCACAGCTTCACATGCTCTTGCACTTCTGCCGGCATGAGCCTTCTCCATGGGCCATTACAGGTGCAGCAAATCTGGAATTTCATTGCGTGCATGCATGCGTGCAGGTGCATCAGCTGGAGGTGACACCGGCGCGGCTGCTGCTGCGGCTGCCGATGACGGTGCGCCACATCATCACCGAGTCATCCCCGCTGTCCAACTGGCGCAGCGGCCAGGCCGGCATCGCCGCGGACGCCAGCTCAGAGATCATTGTTGTGGTGAGTCACCGCCCCTGTCAATATCCTCTGAACATTCCGGCCAGCCCCTGTGCCTCCAACGCGATTGGCTGCCGTCTGCGCATGGAGAGTGCTTGGCCTTCTTCAGTGCGTGCCAAGGCTGCCATGGGACCTTGGTGCTCATTTTTCGCTCACTTGCATGGTCTCCACAGAGAATGAGCAGTGTTTCTGAAATGCTGTTGGCTCCATTTATGTCTGCACACAAACAGTGCTTGGCCCCCTTCAACCCATGCCAAGGCTGCACTGACACGTAGATGCTCAGAAAAATACCGCTCATTCGTCTCCACAGAAATTGAGCAATTTTTCTGAAGTGCATTGCTTGTGCATATTCAGGTGGATAGCGTGAAGTACGACACCAGCAAAGTGATCATGGCCAAGAGGATCTACGTCGTTCACTCCCACATCAAATTTGGCTACCGGTGAGCAAAGCCCTCCTTTTTTTCTCCTGCAGGCACTGAACGACAGCAGGATCAAAATTTCATTCTTTAAATATGTCCAGTCATGTGCCTTACTCTCAGGTTTCTTGAAGAATAAGCGGCGCAACCAATTTCATGAGATTTGGCCCCGTAAATAGATGCTTTTCTGGGGCCTGTCTATCAACTTTATTTGGCAGCCATGCAACATGATTGCACGAGAGCCAACAAGACCTCTTGTTCGCCGCACAGCACGCTAAAAGTAAAAAATTTGACCAAATATATGGCGCCGCCCGCCAGGTTCGAACCGATGGTGTCGCGGGTGGGCGGCCGCGCGCCGCGCGTCACCTGGAGCTCCTTCCACGACGTCGCGCCGGCGCCGCCGAATCTGCCGCGCGTGCGCTCGTCCCGATCGCTGCAGCACGACGGTGCGGGGTGTTCCTGTTCTCCCTGCCTCTGTGTCTTACCACATGCTTTTTCAGCCAGAGGCAAGGTGCGTCTGTGGACAAGCTGCAGGTAATGGCTACAATCCTTGATGGACTCGCCAGATCCCAAGCGCGATTCTAGCAATTGCGGGCACGGTGCTCAGTACAATATCAGCACCCGCCGAGGCGTCTATGTATGCATGTAATGTACAAATCTAAAGAGAGAAAGCCATGCTCGGCCATCGAGCTGCCGTGCGCATCGTACCTGCATCCCTGGAAGCTTGCAGGTGGCTCTTCTAGCTGGGTGAAAGGCTACCATAGTCTTCTTCAAAAAGGAGACCTTCGAAGTTCTGCCAACCTGCAGTGCATTTTTGTGGAGTTGTAAAGCGTGCCCTACCAGATGGCAAATTCACCAAGGACTTCTTTCCGATAATCCTCTGGGTGTTTCTGTGATGGCAGCTTCAAGAGGAGAGAGCCTGCTACGCGCGCAGTCGGAGCGGCCACCCTCAACTGTGCAAGCTTTGCCTCGCAGAGCCTCAGGAGGTCCCTTTGAAGGCCTGTTCCCAGCCGTATGAACCCACGCTGTAATGTGTAAATACAAAGCTAGACTTAGCATAGCAAACACAGACAATGAGCTTGTGTGGTGCAACGGTGATCAGCAGTTTGGCTAGTGCTATACCTGTTGTAGGGGATAGCTTGAGCGAGACAGATGCGCGTTGGAGAGCAAGTGAGTTTGCAGCAAATGGTTTGGGAGGATGGTGGGGTGCTGACGCGTCGTGAAGAACAGTCCCCCATTTTGATGAGAGCCTGGGCAACCAGCTTCCCTGGAGGGAGTTTTGCAATTGACATGAGAGCATGAAGTTGCATGACAGAGCGCCCGTGCGAATTTGTTTATAATTATGCAGAAGGATTTTGAGTCCCTACTTGAAGTACGGCTTCTCGTTTCTTTATTTATGCGTCAAATGCAGCATGCCTTGCCATGCATGCAAGTTTGCAATGCTGTGCATATTCATAAAAACAGCTGCGTTGTAAATTGCCAATCGGAACCACTTTTGCAGCAATGTCCAGAGAGGGGTTGATGCAGTTCTTTTCATCATCTTACATCTTCAAGAGCCATGAGGCCTGATATGTACTGCACCACAGGCACCATTTCGCCATGATCACACCATGACAGCATCCAAACTTAATGTCCAAAAAACAAGAATGACTTAAAAGAAGTGCATTGCAATACCAATCAAATTTTGGTCAATACCTCAAATGTGCTTACTAGTAGTCAGTGCATACAATGCAAGCATCTTATTGCAATACCGAGAACCGGTGTGGCCACAACTTTTAGCAAACCATGACACGATGCATATGCCATGCGCCGTACGGCAGTCAGACCGGAGTCCACTGAGTACGGAACACAGCATATGCACAGGTCAATAAAACACCCAAATTTGATATGTATCCCAGAAAAAGGTCATCATGTCATGTGTACAGCACAGAGCTCCCACCATGTTTTTGACAGGGCAAAGCCCAAGTCTTCTCAGGTGATCATAGCTTGGTATGCTGAATAAAAGCAATTCAAAGCATAATTCTCTGCGCTGCAGCTAAGCATTATGCCAGCAGCGCCTCAACGAGCTGCAGGGTCGAGTATATTGTCGACCCTGCAACTTGTTGAGTCTGAAGTTGCCATGCCCCACAAAATGGAACTTGTGGCCATGGAGCTGTATCGCGCCTTGACCGGGCTTGCTGGCTATCAGTGGGCGTGCTCTGCATGGGCCGCTCACTTGGACTCAATATGCTGCCCGGCAATACAGCCCGCGTGCTGGGAAGCACATTGAGTTCAAGTGATGGCGGGTGATGCTTTGAGCATCTCGGCCCTACATCGTCAAATTGTAACCGTGACATGCTCCTGCAGGCTGCTGGCAAGTATAGAGACCAGCTCATGCCATGACATCTGCATAGTCATGTGTCACAACTGTGGTTGCCTCGAGCCAAAGGTTGAGGTCAGGCAGGATTAAAGACCAGCTCATGCCGTGGCATCAGTCTCAATTGTGGTCGTCTGGAGCCGAAGGTTGGGGTCAGTTCTGGAGTGACTGGGATGCGCGGCTGCCCCGGTCATGGAAAGAGAAGTTGGGGTTCTTTGCCTCAAATATGGTACTCTTTGTCACATCGGGTATGGATCCTGAACCCTGCGTAGCACGAGTGACTCCTATGTTGCATCTGCTTCTTTCAATTAGAAACAGATACCTGTGCAAATGCTTGAAGCAATCATGCACACAGATTTTTCGTCCCCAGTGTTCTTGATCACAAATACATGTGGACTGGATAATCACATCTCAATTTTCCAGGCAGACTGCATGGGAAGGAGAACAAGATGCAAGGTCCCATCAGCAGCCCTGAACATCATGCAATGCAGCTCTCTAGCGAGAAAACTGACCGATTCTTAGGAGGGGTTGTTTTGACGGCTGTTTTGAAGTTGGCGTCCCAAGAAAAGATGTTGCTGACCTCTTCTGGCAGCTTTATCTCTGGGGTCTCCAGCAATTCTCGTGAGGCATTGTTGTCAATCTCATCCTGCAACATCACCCTGTTTTGAGATTTTCTTTTTGGATCTGGTGACCATTCATGCATCCCCAGCAACGCCACTCATGATGAAATCTAACCAAGATCGCGCCAATCCTGTCAACTTTTGTGAATTCCTTGGAAAATCACCTCTGTGTCATCGGCATGTTCCTTCAGCTTTCTGCCCTTGCCCACTTTGAAGCCCCACTTCAAAGGGAACGGATCATGGCTGGCATGCACGGAGCCCGCCACAATTTCCTGCGCGCACATGGCAAAATTTCAATTAGTATTCTTATTACACGCTTCTTCCAACCCCCAGGGCTTGGTGCGTTGCAGCAACCTCTCAGTAATTCCTCTCCAGCCTTTTCTGTCTCGGCACTTTCTTTACCAATGGCATATCAATCCAAAGGGGTCCAGGTCATCCCTAATGCAAAAAAAAATTGGGCCCTGCAATTCCAATTTTGCATGGCTCCTGCAGTACTACGATTGTCCACTTTATATCAGAGCTCGCTCCGCACGCTGCGCTGAATACTGCATAAGACCAACAAGATTTCTCTGAGTGAGTCCAGGTGGTAGCAGAGCACATGCCGGCCAGCTTTGCATCATCTTCTCAGTCAGTTTTCGATTGGATGAGGTGCAAAGGGACCACTGGGGGCAGCGGCTGTCTTGGCATCAGCGGGATCTCGAGAGTGGAACATCGTGATATCACAAGAGTCCCTCACCTTGTCCACACTCCCAGTGGGGTTGAAGTCCAGGGTAGATGTAAGAGTGGCATCCCAGGAGAGGGTGTTTGAGAGCTCGATAGGAAAGCTCAGCTTTGTTGTGGTCGTCTCTGTTGAAAGTTGCCGCCTTGCTTGTTTGCCCTGCCCACCACGCTCTCTCTCTTTTGTATCATGGGAAGATGACCAAGATTTGATGCAAAGTCTTTCCACCCATCGGCAACCTCTGGTGAATGGGCGCTAGCACATGACCTAATCAGTCTGCACTTGAGCAGATTGTGAAATGTCTGCACCAGTTCAGCTAATCACTTTGCCTTCGCCTCAGATTCGGATCATGAGACACCTTGTGTCGCATGTGCCTCTCCGGGACAGACTGCAAAGTGTCAAGCCCGCTCGATGAATTAGACATGCAGTGTCCCCATGCGCGCCATACCTCTTGCATCGTGCTGGGCTCCTTCAGAGGTCTGCGCTTGCTCAGGGCAGATCCAAACAGCTTGGGAATTTCAGGGATAGAAGGCTTTATCTGCAAGCCAAGAGACAGGATCAGCAAAGTCAAGCGCTGCAGCTTTGCTCTCAAAATGACCATTGCTGGATACAGCAACATGTGAGATTTGCCTTGATAGTCGCTTGTCAAGAGAATCTTGCTCAAGGTCCAGGCACAGATTGCCCTTTTACAAGGGAACAAAATCTGCAAACAGTGCACAGGCATGTCACTTGTTTGGGAGGACAGATGCATGCAGAAGATCTACTCGCAGTAAGCCACCACGAGACAGATCTAGTAGTGCAAAGATTCTTGCTTGGCCGGACCTTGTCAAAGGAAGGGTCTGTCGAGAGCGTGGACGTCCATGACGCATCCCAGGAGAGATCATTTGAAACCTCCAGTGGGAAGGAGAGCTTCACTGTCTCCAATGACTGCCGGCGGGCCACATGCCCCTACACAAGTGAAGGAGCACTCATCAAGCAGTGCTTGGAAATTAATTTATGAACAGAGCCTCGGCCGTTGAGACAAAGACAAGCATGCAGCTGAGGCTGGGTTGGTTGGACCTTCTTGGAAAATTTGGAGGTCTGGTCTGCATCCCATGCTAGGTGGCTGGACGCCTCTAGTGGAAATGAGAGTTTTGCTGTCTCCACTGATGTCCGCCGGCCAGCATGGCCCTGCAAGTCAGAAGCAGTTAGCAACATTACAATATTCAGTGTCCTGACCCTGTGATAAAATACTACAAGACTCAGAATGATGTTGAGACAGCTGTTTTTCCAGCCTCACCTGCTGGTTAGAAGGGTAGCACAGCGACGCTGGCAGAAAAATAAGCCCCAAGATTGCCCAAGCTGACACCATATGCTGCCCCTAAAACGAGCAAAACACCTTGGTCAGTACCAGGCATGCCGAGGGACCTGCATATCAGTTATTTTCCCATGTGATAGGCCCTCGAACCAGGATAGAGCGACTAGCCAACAGGAGCATTTTGCTCTGAGAGCATATTGTTTCACAACGAAACTCTGCTATTACAAAAGTTCCCAGACGAAAGCAAGTAAAAATCCCTTGAATGTGACTTCATGCCTTTCTTTGCCAAGTGTCAGTGATTTAGGGGTAGAAGCTGCACGGCAAGTCATCTCTAGTTGAAGTTGTCTTTAGGATCTTCCCGGAGCCATGAAACATTAATTAGGGCAAAGCGAACACCAACTAAGGAGATTTCATGTACCACAAGGCCTGCCCAGCTTCCTAGCAGGGATTTTAAAGACTGAACTCCTCTGGTCCTGCTAACAACGCACATTGACAGGAATCCGACACCCCTCTGGTGACTGAGTTCTGTAGGATATTAGCAACGTCACTGCTCATGTACTAGGAATTTTCGTCTGCAGTGCATACTTGTGTGCCGCATAGCTTTAGTCCTCTGACACTGAAGCGTGACGTTGGCAGCAGAGAGAACAGCAAGCACTAAATCAACAATCTACCTAGGGATAGCGCCTTACAGGAGGTCAATATAAGACCAGTCAAACCAGACACAACATGAAATGCTCACCTCAAAATGCCCCCTCCTGCTCTCTGTCGCGGTGCGTTCCACGTGTGCACCGCAAGGGCCGGAGTACAATGCCAGACCTGTCAACACATACACTGAACCAGGAACATACCTACTAGGTCCTTTTTGAAAGTGTGCACTTGTCGCAAGTTGTACCAGGCAGTGGTGCTGTCGGTGTCCTGCAACCGGCGTTTCAAATGGAACCTGCTGTGTTGCCTGAATTGGCGACAGACCACAGGCAACATGAAAGCCTGACTTAAATGAAGCCGTTGCCTCACACTGCCTCTGAATTACTCCCCACACTGTGATGCAGTACCAAGATACTAGGTCTGCCTTGCTAAAGATATCAGCCACATGTCACAAATATATCCATTTATAAACTGACCGAATGGTGCAACTTTGGCGCTGTCTAACAGTCACTGTACTGTTTGTCACCAAACTTTAGTGCTGTGCATGTACATGCACGTGTGCAGCATGGGTACCGCGGTCACCACAGTACGGTACCGGCCGGGCTTCAGAAAATTTGGATCTGGTCTAAACTTGCCCCTCAACAACTGTGGCTCACATGCATGGTGTTTCACTACAGTAGCTGATGTACCAACTTGGCCCCCACAGTGCAACGTTGTTAGCCCTAAAACTTAGCAAATCTTTTGCTGCAATGGATTAATCAATATTGTGTTACATACTGCAAAATTGTGCTACATACTGGAATACATCGTGCAGACATGGGCATCAGGATACAACAAGCTGTAAGTGCTTGTTCTTGGAGCAGCAGACACTAGCTGTGCACTGCAATCCGTAGAGCATCAACAAAGATCTGCACTGTCTGCAGCTCTAAAGACCAATGGTGCAGTGCAAACTGCTCGTCAACTTCAACGCTGGTCAAATATTCTGTAATGTCTCAAGCTCTGGCCGAGCTTTGCCAAAGCTCTCAAGTCTTCGGGCGCCGGTGCCTCAATCTTCCCCGGAGGACTTCTCATGCAGCAGCACATACTCGCGGCTGCTGTTGCCAAACTTCAGCAGATCCTGTATGCCACATCAGCCAAAGCGCCTCGGTCCGGTGCAAATGATGCAGCTGAAGAGTAACAACGAAATCCCTCTTCTTAGAGGAGAGATAATGCGAAAGAGAGAAACCGTAACAAATTTACAAGAAGAAACTTCGATCCACAAGGGCATGGAAAGGGATTGCTAATAATTGCAAGCAGGGCAAGCAGGGCGATGAGCGGTCTGAATCAAGGCAACATGCTCGGCACTCTGCTTATAAACTCACTCAAGGGCGGCAAGCTCAACACGCACGATATCACCCCCCGGAGTCACACATAGTCTGTGCCAGCCCTCGCACCATGTAGCATCCGTTGGGAGTAATTGTCCAGTAAGGGGTTGGGGCTCACCTTTTCATATAGCTCGTAGTAGCGCTGGGTTTCTAGACGCTCCCCATTGAGGAAGCAGCCGTTGGTGGAGCCCAGGTCCATCAGGTAGGGGCGCACATCCGCTGACATCATGCCGTCGGGGCCTTCCTTCTCAGTATACCTGCAGCCAAAGTGCGCCAGCTCAGGCTCTCGCATCCTGTCGTTCAACTCAGTAAATTTCTACACGGCAAGGCAGCCACTTCTTGCTTCTCCTCGCTGTGGCGCTCGCTCTGCCTTGATGTCTGCATTCCCCTTCTCTCAACTTCCGCTCCCCGAGCGAGGCGATGTGGTTCATCAGGGAAATCAGTTGCTGTCATACAGTGTCAACCCTTGGTGGACTGTGCTTGGGAAAGTATAGCATTTTCGCGGTCGAGAGGCGTCCTTGTCACTTTGCACCTTGCTTGTATCCTCTGTGTTCAACTCTGAGACGGTGGTGACCAGTAAATGGAAAGTGAAAGGATGGGCATCACAAAAATCGAGGGGCTTGAACAGTCAAAGATTCAGCTCCTTCCAGCTTGCTTTACCCACTGGTGACACTCTCTCAGCTGGATTCTAGTCTCTGCAGACACAAACACATCCAATTCTCCCATGGGCAGGATCTAATCCATGCTTCACCTGTACTGCAGCACGGCGTGCTGCTTGCTGCAGGAGGGGTGGTCTGTGGGCACGTCCGCCACGCGGCGTTCCCGTCCAAACAGGTAGCACGACTGCCGGTGAATATACAGCGGCTCCCCGAACGGCTCCCCTGCATAATTCTGACCCTTTAGGATCTTGACCCTCCTTGGTCCGCCCTTCAGGTAGCCTTGAGGGAGCAACAATGCAGAACTTCCGTGAGATGTCAATTACAATTTACAGACCTGTTGGGAGCCACCTGAGGCTCGTTGATCTTCGATGCAGTTCAATCATCTGCAACTGGTTCCCTATCAAATGCTGCGCCGCGTGCAGGGTGCCTCAAGCTCCAGCAGCACGCGCAGCATGCTCGAGACGACTGCAGACCAAAGCTGAGAGGCATGTGCACACGGTAACGAATTCACGGCAGGCCACAAGCGCACGCACCGTTCTTGAAGGTGTACAGCCGCCAGCGTAGGCTGGGCTTGCGCGCTTCAGGGGGCTCGTTGTGCAGCATGACAACTCCCCGGACGGTGTTGCTCTCCTCCGCCAGTTTGCCGGACAGCCCAAAATTCGGCTCCACCTCGACTGCCTCCTTCTGGGGCTCGTCTGGCGGCAGCGCCTGCTCCCGGCTCTGCTGGTTCCAGTCGCGGTCTGCAATGGCAATGTCCTCAGTCAGCTACAATGTGCAATCTAATCATTGCTGGGCAGGGATTTTTGGGACACACTGTTCTGCTGAGCATTCTTCTTCAAAAAGCAAGAGGTGGTATGCGGCATGGAAGAGCTCGCATCACAGCGCAAGAGACAGCAGACATGTTCGTTTTGGTAGTTCAGACATTCCAAAGTTCACTTGGCACCTGCCAGTTGACACCGTTTTAGACAGGCATAAGGACTGCATTGAACAGAATGCATCATGCAGCGCTGAGGACAGGCTCTCTGCAATCAAGTATCAAATAGAAGAGTTGTTGACAGGGTGAGAGGTGTCACCTTCGCGCCTCGACGGCGGCTGCGGCGGCGGTCCCGGCAGCGACCGGTCGGCGTCGCTCCCCTCCCATCGATTTTCGCGCCCCCGCGGCGGCTTCCCATCGGCTTCCTTCCCACCGTCCTGCGGCTTCTCGTCGAATTTGCTCGGAGATGGCGGCTTCTCGTCAAAGCGGCTGCGGCCGTCACGCGGCCGCTCTGGCTCCCGTCCATGCCTGCAATAGGACCAATGAACTGTTGCAAACACCTTCCAATTCACCCCTTTATGCAGCTCAGGTCAGTTGTTAGATTCTCTTTTCTGTAGTAGGTCAGTCCTTGACAAAAAGACTAGCTGACATTCCTGCTTGTTCTTGGGTTTGGCCCGCGCATCAACAGCACTGCTATTCAAAGACTGCCCCGAAAAAAGACCTCATTGCAGTCTGCCCTTTTAGGCCCCATGAGCACTTGGCGCTAAACCAAACTGCCTGCAATAAATGTTGGAGAGCATGCCCGCTGCATGGCAGAACACTAGAGGCCACAAGACTCGGCCCACACCTGCCGCGCTCAGCCTCGCCGTTCTGGCGATGCCTGGGTTCCTCCCCCCGTCTGGGCGGTGGGGAGCGGTCCCCCCGACGGCGGCGATCCGGCGAGTGGGGTTCCCTCCTTCTGCCCGGCGAGCCTGCCCTCCGCCGCGGTGGGCTGCCCTCTCGCTCCCGCCTAGCATGACAAGAGGACGAGTAACTTTCAGCAGGGCCATTTGAGCACCTAAAGCCATTTGAGACTCTCTTTCTTCTGCATGCACCTCCCTTGCTGGAGATTAAGCCAGGTATATCACTGCATGGTGTTGAAGAGATACAAACATTCTGAACTGCAGGCAATAAATGGCACGAAGGCGGGATGTCGGCTGGCTGACTAGCGCTGGGAATCTCAGGATGAGGAGGCTCACCGTGGCGGGCTGATTCTTCTGCGTTTCACAGGCTCAGGGCTTCTGCTTCTGCTGCGGTGTCTCCTGCTCGGCACAGCATCCTTCTGTGGCCTCTGCTTGGGACTGACTTGTTGCCTGCAGCCGCAATCACTGGGTTACAATCAGAAAAATGAGCCAGGTCCTCCACGCGGATCAGGTCCCAATCTTGGACACGTCCATTTTCTAACGTCAAGAACGGGTTTCAAGAAAGGTGCATTGCCTTTGAGGGGGTGGTGATCTCTGGGGAGCTGGGCTTCTGCTCTGGGATGACGATGAGGAAGATGATGAGCTCCCAGACGTACTTCCGCTATCGCTTGAAGAAGAGCTCGAGGATGACTCTCTGCAAGCACAATACAAATCAGCAGCAATATCAGTATCAAAGCAAGACACGAGGCACAGCATCGAGTGGATTACAAGTTGCCTGGCCAGCTAGCTCATGACAAACACACAAAATCTTGTTCCCTTGTTCATAATGTCTTATGACTCACCCCTTCTTTGCCATTAAATTGTCGGTGTTCTAATCCACCTCATCGTTTGACAGGTGTTTCTTAGCTCGTGCATCTTCCCAATGTGTGTTTCCCACTCAGAGTTGCATCGCGATATTTTTATGCCTCTTGCACAAGTAAATGCTCCGCTAAGCAGACGCTGCTTTCTTCTGCAAAGTTCTTCCACGGAGGATGGCCAATGCACCTTGCAGGACGTTGGCAGGGCATAAACATAATCTGGAGTGGCTTCATTTTAGCTGAACGCGCTGTGAAAAAAAGGATGGGTCCATGAAATTTGGTGTCACGTCCGCAATAGCTACTTTATTTCATCAAATAAACCGTTAAGTAAAGTAGCTGACATGGTGTCGGCGTAAAAGAGTTGGAGATCGGCAGGAAGCTGTTGGGCCACAGGGTAAAAGGCACTTTATTATACCATTTGTGAACAGGTGACCTGGGCGCATAAGCAGCACATTGAAGAACGGGGTATCATGTGAAAGCATCAGAGCTCGCGCGATCATGTGAAGCAGCCTGCGTGCGCTCAACTGTCGTGAAGAAGATGTCAAGGACACATAGCACTGGGGCAGCTGCCACTCACGCAGAAAACCAGTAACATGCAGAGAGTGAAAGTATACCGCCTCAACAACGACGGCCTTTGGGATGATAAGGGGACGGGGCACGTTTCAGTGGAGTACCTGGAGGTGGGCATTTAGAGCGCTCTGTGAAAAGCAGTGGAAGTATGTTCATCGAGGGACTGTGTGGAATATCATATGAAGCCCGTCATCAACCATAGCAGCTTCTGTTTTGCTTGATGGTCTGCAACATTTTGTTCTGTTATCGCTCAGAGGATCAGCAGCCAGGCTGACAGGGATGTTGGGCAGCGTTCCAGTTCTTGTCTTTTTGCTTTTATTTCTTTCTGCTTGTCTGTATCCTTAGTGTCGTATGCAGTCACAGCTTGCCAGCCATGCTCAGAAAATGAAGAGCTTCGAAAGCATCTTGGATTACTCACTTTCACAGCTGGCATTCTTCAACTGAGGGCCCCATCTTCGTGCCTGCTGTGCAGCAATCCGATTCCGTCGGACTGGTGGTCATATCGGAAGAGGATACGCACAGGACGCTCCTCATACACAGGATAGTGTGTGAAGACATCTACTTTCGACAGGGCGGTGAGAGCTCCTCTCGCTATGGCTGACAATCCTCATCTGGCAGAATGCTTGAGCAGCACCTGGATAAGCAACTTCAAGGCTAAGGCAGCATATTTGCATGGCATGGCTTGCTGCAGCAGCTGTCTGGCTATGGCATCTGGAGTGTGAAGGCTTCAGTGACAATTATTCGATCTAGTGTACCTGTTCCAGCTGGGATGACATGAGGGATCCAGTGCCGAGTAAGTGTTCTCAAGGGAGACTGCGCGCTGACTCACTGTTCTGCTCTGATTGCAGAGGACACGATTATCACTTGGTCTGACCCAGAGATTGGAACTGACATTGCCCTCAGTTTCCAGGAGTCTGTGGGATGCAGCTTCATCTGGTGCGCTCTCAAAGCGCTCGGAGACTTCACCTGATTTGCATGTGCAAGTACATGAATATGCTACTGTGGGTTCTTGCGTGCATGTAGGCTGAACTGAATATGTGCGCGTTCTACTCTGCAGGGACCAAATACAGCAGGCTCAGCTGCAGATGCAACGGCAGCGGCACCAATGTGAGTCTCTCTGATGCACTCAAAGAAGCTCCTCTCAAACGATTTTTATAAGCAGCTGCTTGCATCGGGAGTCAGCTCATGTATGAAGGATTCACTGCGGGTGTATGTGTGAACAGCACCTGGCACTGCTGAGGCTGGATCAGCAGGTTCACTTTGCTGCTGCATTTATTGGACTGGGAGACTGTCGCAAGAAACAGGCAAAGCGTCTCTGCCATAATATGCTCCGTTCACATATTGATGCGAAATAGTAAGTGTGTTCTTTCGGGTGCTGCAGCGGAGTTTGGCATGCCCGATGGCACCGGCAGACGAGGCATTGTGGATGAATTTGAGCAGGCATCCGTGGCCGGAGAAGGTGCGGCTCTCTTTTGCCTCTGCACAAGTCATGAGCAGTACCTGTTGCAGGAACAAAGGCCTCCCAAGGAATGATTGCTGTTGTTTGATTGAAGTCACAATCTTGTCAGACCCGGCGGTCTTTCCAGTAAGGTGCTCCGTGTGTGGTCATGTGCTGAGGGGTTCTGTGTGGCGTGTCTGCAGGGGAGTTCCCGGAGGGGCCCAATGCCGGGCCTGTGGAGCTGCCGGCAGCTGAGATGGGCAGCCTGCCAGATCTGGCCAAGGTGCGCCTGATAGGGAATTAGCAAATTGAGCAGCCATAGCCATTATCAAAAGTTATCTTTTGACTGGGTAGATTGTGATGAGAATCCCACACCTGCCAAGTCTTCACTTTCATGCAAAGTTCAGCAGAAGGTGTGGGAGACAGCAGAGGGTGTTGTGATGAGAGCATTTGCTAAATTTAGATAACCGCTTCAAGTCGCTATTTCTGAATAACAAGGAGCTCTCTTGCCATTGCATTATTGCAACAATCATGAAGAGGCGCGGCCACACCGCCCTGGCAGGAGCTATGAGAGCACTATTGCGAGGCTGATGGATCATGTGCGGTGCAGATCCTGTCAGAGCTGTCGCCCTTCCAGAGGGACCGCGCAGCCGCGCAGGTGTTGCGGCCGGGGTATATACGAAAACTGCTGGAGATCTTCAGGGTACACATCTTGCTGTCAAGCCCACATGCACTGGTTGTGTCAGAAACCAAAAATCCAGCATCCTCCCTTGCAAAATCTCCTCTTTGATGTATTGACAGATCTCCAAAAGCCCATCCATGCATTGTGTACCTCTATTTGTGCCGTGTCGAAGTGCTGTCCGTTTGGTACAATCAAAGCTTTCATACATAGGCTGGATTTGAGCACACCCGTCTGATAGTCTGAGATTTTCTTGGACTGCACTGAATAAGAGCATGCCTTCCTTATTGCAGCTCGAGACAGCCTTGTAGCAGATAGTATAACTAACGGCATAACAGCTCTTTAAATTTTTCGTGTTGTTGGGTGCAGCAATGTGAAGATTTGGAGGACGAGGAGTCGCTGCGGCACATGTACTTCATTGTGCGGGGGGCCATCATGCTTAACGACGCCGCCCTGCTGGAGGCGTTCCTGTCCGAGGAAAATGTCATGGATACGGTGGGGCCTGGAAACCATGCCCTTCTTATGCCCAGTATATCTTTGGCAGTAAGATTTGCATGCAGTTTAGGCAATATATCCCTCATGGCTCCCCAAGCTGGTGTTAGGACCCAGGAGGGATGGCAGATTCATGACTGCCTCCCAATGGGGTCGGGCTTCACAGGGCTGCCATCATGTTGCATTAGGAGCTCTTGGCTGACAGCAAACATCACTTTCTCAGCCTATTGACGGAAACCTTTGTCAGCTTCTTTGAAGCCTGATGGTGGTGGAACATACTTCGCACTTCCTGACCATCTTCTATGCTGCCCATTTTTCTCGAGGCCACCAGCTGTGGCAGGCTCCGGCCGCCACCCAGTTTACCTTTTAGTTGGTTGCATTTCTCACCGCCTATTCAGGCAATTAGCTGGCGGGGCCGGTACAAATACTGAGCACCGTGCCCACAGTTGATTGGGTCTTGCTTGGATCTGGGGAGTCCAGCAAGGGGTAGGAGTGTGGCAGCGTTTTACGCAGCTCATCATGCAGAACGTGCCTTGCCTCTTGGCATGAAAAGCGTGTAATATATCAATGTTTATTCAGGCAACCCACCTCTTCGAACTCAAATTCTTCATACCTTGATTGCCTGATCAGGTGGGGGCGCTGGAGTATGACCCGGAGCTGCCGGAGCAGCAGAGGCACCGCGCCTTCCTGCGCGACAAGGTGGTGTTCAAGGAGGTCGTGCCCATCGCAGACCCGGGCCTGCGAGCCAAAATCCATCAGACCTACCGCCTCGCGTACCTCAAAGACGTGGTGCTGCCGCGGGTGCTGGACGATGCCACGTTCGCCACCTTCTCCTCGCTCATCCTCTTCAACAACGTCGAGGTGAGCGTCTTCTTCACTGTGCACATCGCATGTCTAACTCCCTGGATTGTTGCTACCTTGCGCGCATTGTTCATCTTCTCGCCTAGACTGGACTTGGCAACTCCCCAGAATAATGCGACGCCAGCGTTTGCATGTCAGTCTGCCAGAGTATGGCAAAGCGAGCACTGCTTTACCACAGATGGCGTCCTTGACCGCACACAGCAGTCTGACATGCAGATCTACCTGATAGCTTTTGAGGGTCTTGTACATTTTCCAGCATTGACGATGGCCAAGGACTCAGAACAGTAGGGAACAGCGGCGCTGCAGATGATGCTGCTCCATGTGTATCAGTGGGTGTGTTGCTCGTGGGTGCCGCATACTGAGGATGAGTCACTGCGTACAGGTGGTTATGGCGCTGCAGAACGACGCGCGTTTCCTGCCGGACCTGTTTGAGCGGCTCAAGGCGACGGGGCCGGGGGACGAGGGGTGGCAGGATCAGGTGGCGTTCCTGCAAGAGCTGACTGGACTGGCCAAGCACCTGCAACAGGGCCACCGCCAGCAGCTGCTTTCCAAGCTCGCCAGCATGGGGCTCTTCGAGGCACGCCCCCTGTTATTTCCCCTGTCCTCTGCAATCCTCTGGCCTTTCGAAGCAGCGCAAGCCAGACAGAGATGTGACATGCTGAAGGGCTACCCACGAAGACTATGCTTTCCGGACGTCTAATTTGGGCACCGTGTTACAGCAAGCATAGCAGGTATGTGCAAGGGGCAAGGCAAGCATGGCTTGGGCAATGGGGCCCCGCAGTCAATTGACTACAAAGAGAGAGGACGTGACTAGCAAAAGGATGATCTGCACAGGAGCAGGACACCGTTCTATTGCCTTATCTGTACTCATCTGTTCTGCTGTTTTGGGGGTCACAGGGGCTTCCCTTTGTGACACCAGCTAGTCTGCAGCTGCTTGTTTCTCCAAGCTCTGCTTTTATCCATTTCGCGCGCCACGTCTCTCGTGAATATGTTTCTTCTTACTCTTGCAGGCAATGTCCAGGGCTAACGCTTGCTCGCCCCGTTGGGCAAGTGATCTTCTGTGCGACTGTCTGTGATACGCAACAATGCCTGTGAAACTTGTGTCATGCGTATGCTCAGGTAATGATGAGGGTGCTGGAAGACGGCTCGGATGAGTTGAGACAGCGCGCCACAGATGTGCTACTCAGCGCGGTGCAGCACGATGCGACCCCCTTTAGGGACTTCTTCACAAAGCAGCCTGAAACAGACCAGTTCCAGCTGCTTCTAAGGTGACTAACTCCCCGGCCTCGCAACACTCATGCTGTTAATCAGACACTGGAAGCAGCAGTGCTTTCGATGTCTTTCACAAAGTATCAGAAAGCTCACAAAGTACCTGCATGCCTGATAAACAAATAGCACTGTCCAAGGCTCTGCAGTGCTCTTTGTTTGTTGCATTTGAGCCTGCACACTCGTCATTTTGTGGTGACAGGTTGTGTCTGTTGGAATTTGCAGGCCCTTGTTAAGTGGCGGTGACGTGGGCCTCCAAGAGAGCGTGCTGGAGATTCTGAGAGCGCTGCTGGACCCCTCCACCATGACTCTCAAGGTGGGCTGCAGCAATTGTTGGGAGACCGTGCATCTTCTCAAGCTTAATCCAAGCCAGGCAAAAGCACAATTTATAGTTTCAGATTCTGCTTGGGGGCTTGGACATTGGCCTGACGGAGTTGCATGTCAATTGCACACCTGAGCATGCGTGCACACGGCAGAAGGTTCCTTCATGCCAAGAGTCAAAGCCCATATGCAGTACCAGAATGACTCTGCCGCCTGAGGCGCTCGCATCCTATTGCTGATCATGCAGTCAAATTCCTTTCTATGCCCAGCATCAACTCAGACTGAGGCCACTTTTTTGAGAAGCAGGCTGAGAAGCTCGGCGCTATTCAAGCTAAAGGTGATGACAGCCTCGTGTTGCGCGTGCAGGCGGAGAGCAACCAGTTCCTGGAGCTGTTCTACGACAAGTACATAGCGCAGCTCATAGCTGTGCTGTCGGATGCATGCGAGCCGGGCCGGCAGCAGTCGGACGCGCCCGGCGCCGCCCCCTCGGCCCTCGCGCTCATCGTGGACCTGCTCTGCTTCTGCGTGCAACAGCACTCCTACCGCATAAAGTGCGCCCCCAGTTTACCGCTGTCCTCAAGTCTAATCATCAGTGATCTAAAATTTAAGCAAAATTGCTGCACCGGAATTGCGGAGATAAACACCGTCATTGAGAGCCTTGATTTGATCAGTGTGCTTCCGTGCCACCCATTTCCTTTGCTCTCGGCGCCAAGCGCTGCCGGTTGTGAATTGCCGCAAGCTAGGTTGTGTCACCATACACATGCAATAGTACTGGAATTTGACCAGTACACATGCGTGTGGAGGGGATGCGAACAGCTTGTGGCAAGTTGTGCTGATGTGGGTGCATATGATGAGATAAGGCTAGCGTGCTTTTCTGCCTACTCCTTACTGTCTGCAGATGCAGTGTCTGCTGTATGCAGCATTGCCTAGGCAGCACTGTTTTGCTTGGATTCATTATGAAAGCCCACACTCACATTTTTGCAGGTACTATGTGCTGCGCAACAACGTGGTGGAGAAGGTCCTCAAGTTACTAAACCGGCGGGAGAAGTGGCTGGTGGTGGCGGCCGTGCGATTCCTGCGAACCTGCATCGGCCTCAAAGATGACTTCTACAACCGCTACCTGGTGCGCTGCCTGTTTTCATCGTTGGCAGAAAGATCTGTGGGGAAGCTTTCAGCAGCAGTGGGCACTCTGGGGCCTGGAAGTCACACTGGTCTATGCAGTGGGACGCCAGCTGCAATTGGCCCCCACGGGGCATTCATTCAAGCCCCTATAGAAGTTGGTAAGAAGCGTCCTGCAAAGGCATGCCGGTTTCCAATGCAGATGTGCCCTGAAGACGAGCCCTGCAAAGTGGTCGGGAGGAGAGTAGACCTATTGTTCTACAGTTCCAACCGGGCTGCGTTTCTGGTGTATCTTACCATCCCGCATTTTAGTAGTATCAAATGGCAGGTGCGCGCATGTGCCGCGCAGGTGCGCAACAACCTGTTCGAGCCGGTTTTGGCCACGTTTTTGGCGAATGGCGAGCGCTACAATCTGCTCAACAGCGCGGTGCTGGAGATGGTTGAGTACGTGCGCAAGGAGAACATCAAGCCGCTGATCAGTCACCTGGTGGAGCAGTTTGGGGGGCGCCTGGCCGGCTGCGACTACGTGGACACCTTCCGCAACCTCAAGCTCAAATACGAGCAGAACCAGGTGCGCGCACATGCATGCATGCAGGGACAGGGGTTACTAATACCCCATTTGTTAATTTCAACACATCCGGGGCAGGGTCTGCAGTGGGTCCATCCCGAAATGTATGTGAAGTCCAAAAATGAGCAGAATCAGGTTTGCGCATGGGACAGGGGTTTTGAAAGCCCCTTTTTAGAGATGTTGGCTGGGGTTGATTAGATAGATGGCTTACACTTGGCAGGGAGTGGAGTGAAGTCCTTCTCAAGTTGTATGTCAAGCTCAAACACGAGCAGCAACCAGGTGCGTGCATGCATCAATGCAGGGACAGGGGTTACAAATTCTGTAATTAGATAGATTTGCGTAATTGTGGCAGGGTCTGCAATGAGGTCCTTCCCAAATTGTGTGTCAAGCTCAAGGACAACCATTGCCAGGTGTGCGCATGCATGCAAAGACTGTTGGGTTACCCGTCACAACATGGGTCTCAGGTCCATAGATGTGAGTACATACGATGGTGTTGGTCCTTTTAAAAGCTATTGGCATCCCTCATATTCAGCTCTGCAGCAAGTTCTGGGGTACCGTATACGGTAGTCGTGGCATTTTTGCCGACAGGACTGATGGTGGCCAATGCATGAGATTGTTTCTTAAAATAGTGTCGATGAATGACACCAGTCTCATCCTCTCCCTCCGTTGGGTCCTGTCAGCAGGAAGGCACGTGGAAGACGTTGCAAGGCCCCTTAGTCAAGGCATGGCTTGATGTGTCCACCCCTTTTAGCAAGCACTGCATCAGGGGCTCCCGCAAAAGGGCTCTTGTCCATGGGTACCCTGTCGTACAACAGCTTTCAGGTTCACTTGGATTGTCCAGAATAATTGATTTGTCTGCGCCCCTTTCTGAGAGATGTCACGCCTGCAGGAATGGGGGGCGGCTGGCGAGCACGATGCTCTGCCGACACCATTAACGGTGGCCGCGCAGCACGCATTGGCTGAGTCGCGCCAGCGAAGAGACGAGCGCTCACTTGACAAGGGTGCGCCCTTTAATGGAAATCCTTCCAGCTCTCTGATTATCCCTCCAGGCACGTGAGCAATTGGGGTTGGAGTTACCTATAGGTTGCATGATCTGCTGTGGGCTCTGCTATCAAGCAGGCATATGCATGGCTTGCAGGTATCAATCTGCTTGTATCGTCCTTCTGCTGCTGTGTTCGTAAGGGAAATGCACAGGCTGCCTGAGCATGCAGTCTTGGTGGGATAATCCGCACTGCAAATCTTTCTATTGCTCATGAGCTGGCAGCGAGAGCAGTGAGGGCCTCCTACAATTCCATATTTCTGCAAGACCAGTAGGCTTTATAATTGCAGGCACCAGCATCATGCTATGCCTTGCTGTAGACTATAAACCATGGCCTGATCCTCTTGGGCTGCTGCAGACGAGGAGGACTACTTCAGCAAGGAGGACGATGACGAGGATGATGGCAGCGGCGGCGTGGCGGCTGGCGTGAGCGGCCGGGTTGGCAACGGCGTCGCGCATCCCATGGGGTCCGTTACGGGCACCTTCTCGCTTCGCTCCCTGGTTGACTACGACGATGACGATGACGAGGACACTGCCGACGGCGACAAAGGTGCGCGCCTGTTCACTCCCTTGATGAGAAATTTGGAAGGTTTGTGTAGTGCTGTTGTGTACTGGAAGCACATACCAGATGCATCCTCCTACAAGCCGTCTGTCCTTTTTGTTTCTCCTACTTTTGTGCTTTAAGGAATCTTTTGCCGGTATAGCCAGGGCGATGTGGCTTGGATAGTCAGTATGTATGCACAAGATTTTTGCTGTGGTGTTTGCCACGAAAAGGCTGCAAAACACCGGCTTTTTAATGTACAGTGCCATGTGCCCCTGCGCTCGAACATTACCCACAGTAAGAGTGCAAGCGCTGAAGCACGATGTGTCGCTCAGCAGGCATGCAGAAGCGGGGGCCCAAGCCGGCGCGACAGCCCGGCTCGCCACTCAAGCGGCCGCGGCTGTCCATAACCCAGAGCGAGGCCGTTCGGCTCTGGCGCTGCTCGCCCAGATGACGGCTGTGCCTAATTGGCTCTGCCGCCCTGGCCTACAACGGCAATCCCCCCCTCGCCAGATCCGCCAAATATGGCACCCTGTGCGGCTGTTGCAATGGCATGCAGTCCCCCGGCAAGGCAGCCGGCCTGCCAAAGAGGCAGCCAGGGCAATGCTCTAAGCGAGTGCTGCAGGCAGTTCACATGCAGCAATCTCTGCGCGAGGCTTGTGCGCTGCGCTGTGCACTGCCGGATGTTTAGACACTTGCTGCAGCTGCTTGCATTTGCAAGTCAGTCAGCCTGCTGAAAAGATTATATCAGCTCGCTAAGGCATGAGGGATTTGAGGGGGGTAGGTTGATGCCAGCTGGATGCGCAAGACACAACACATTCTTTACATGAGTGGCTCTCTCTGCAGAAATGATGAATGTCTGTACATGTCTGTCTTCAGAACAGCGTTGGTATGCTTTCTGGCCAAACGATTCTTGCCAGCAGATGTTTCTCGTGTCAACATCTCAAATTTGACAGAGTGCAAAAAATCAGACTGTTTTTGCACAACCAATGGTGGGGCCTCAGAGGGTTGTGATACGTGACTTTAGGGAGAGGGCGTCTGGAAGATTAGATGGGATTTCTGCCCAGTCAAAGTCATCACATATCCTGAAGTGATGAGCTCCTGACATCAAGGTTGGAAAGAGCGTCTTGTGCGCGCTGGAATGTGTTGTGTGCACTGCTGGTGCCTGCTTCTCATGCCTCGTGGCAACGTGCAGCAATCAGAGCGAGCATTCAGCCTGTTGCTGCACGATTAAATTTTGCACCAGCAGCATTAGGGGTGAAGATGTCGAGCAGAAGTTGCATGCAGACCCAACAGCCTGACAACAAAGAACTGGTGGTTCCTATGACCAGTGGGTTTGCATCTTGATGAGGTTGTTCATATGTGTAAATTAGCTGACATCCCTGAAACAGGCTGCTTACAAGTTCACGCTGGTTTCTTTGAGTAGAGCCTGTGAGGAGTCTATCAACCATCTGTTCCACTGTGATCGTGTGAAAATATAAAAGCCTCAAACATCGGAGCACTTATTTTGATCATAAGATGTTGCATACGCCATGTAAACCATCACAGCACGAAATTAAACAGCTCCCTTGTCAAGAGTTTGGCTTTACAGGTTTTGCAAGCTGCTCTCTCAAAGATTTGCTGAAGTTGTCGCTAAGGCTGTCATCGTCCCAGTCCCGCTCCCATAGCCCGGCATTCTTGGGATCCTCCTGCTGTTCTGTCCAATCTGTCCACAGTCCACAGAAAATCAGTGATGTGCACGTTAAAGACACTGATGGTGAACTAGAGAAGACCAGATAAACAGCTTCGCTGCTGACCCTCATAGTCAAATTCTTCGAATTCATCGTCCTCCACTGCAAGCTTGCTCTGCTTCGGTGGCTGTGCCATATGGCTGCACTGTATAATTTTCTTCAAGGCCAGATGAACTTGTAAAAGATGGTTAGGGAAGTCCCGAAATTTTGCGCTGGTCGATTCCAGCACAGCTTTGGCTTTGCTGATTGACGAGCTTGCAGTAGTCAAGGTTATGAATTTGATATTAGATGCTCGATAGGATCCTCTCTCCAGCGAGACACCTGCTGGGAACTGCGCAGCTGACGTCACCCAACTACCCAAGGATGAAGGCCAGTTGAGCATGGGAGAAGCCAGATATTTCGATGTAACAGGCAATGGACATTGATATCTCTGACAGTCCCACACGTATTCAGTCTTTCGATTTGTGGTAGCAGGGTGATGGACAACGATCAGGCCAATGCCATGCCTTGGTCGGTCACTCTAGCACAGTCAATTGCCACCTACCATTACTGTGCAGTACTATAAGCATAGAAACTAGACATTTCAGCAAGCATGAAGCTAGCTCATACATGTTTGAGGACAAAGGTGTCTCTCCTACCATGCCTGCGTCAGTGGAGGTGCATGTCAACTGCTATGGGGGCCTCCCCTGCGGATGCGGCTCCCCCTGCTTCCCTGCAGAGAAGACAGACTGTTTCAGGTCTCCCTGTTGTTTACCATGAGGTAGGAATCTAATGTGTGCTATTTCATCTTCATGCAGCACTCGTTGCACACTGGTCTAATGCTCAAACAAGCTCCAGCGCCCACCTTCAGTATGACAAGTTGTGCATGCATGCGATCAACGCCAAAAAGGGCGTGAGGTTCCACAGAGTGATAGAAAATTGCCATGTGCAGGCGTACAGTGCTCCTCAGCTGCCACCTGGCCACCGATTCCCCATGGTGCGCCTCTGCTCTGTACCATTTTATGTGGCAGATCACTTGTGACAATTTTCGCGCTTCCCTCGACATCAACTGATGTGCAACCGCATGTCATGTGCATGCAGGGGGTGTTCAGAAGGATCTATGAAACATTACTGGATGATGGGATCATCACAGAAGAGCAGGCATGCCACAACTATCTGGCACCTTTGCAGCAAACGTCTGTGTTTTTGTTGACCAACCTTGCACTATTTCTCAATTGACATCCATGAGGAAGCCAGGTCTGCCAACCGCAGGTGCATGTTCCAGACGAGCTTCCCACCCTTGAGACGCTGCAATTGGTGAGCCCTGCTGCAACAGTGCCCAAACACACTGCCAGCTTGCACCTATCAGTTCCCATGCATTCCCTTGCACTGTGTTTTTTGCACTCCTACGTTATCATTGTATCTAGCAGGAAGCTGAGCAACTAGAGTGGTGCAGACTTAAGGACTTGCGAGAACTATTGCTGGTCTCTATTCTACATCCATCTGTGAGTTTGCTGTTAATTTGCACTCCCCAGCCCCTGTAATTGTAGCTTACATGATATTTGGGCAGGTCATAACATGATTGGACCAACATACTCGGGTGCTCCTCTAGATTTGGCAGCCTAATACACTCATACACGCTGACAGTTTCATGTAGTGCAAGGCTTTGACAGCGGCAAATGGAGGGCTGACGGCGGTGGCAGGTGCACACTGCAGAGTTTGTGGACAGCTTCACTGGAGCAACGTTGGACGAGGCTCGCATGAAGCGGATCGGCTTTGGGGAAGTCACGCGGAGCCCTGTGCTCATAGAGAGGACTCTCGCCGAAGTTGCAGGTGCATTTGTGACACAACCCACGCACTGCCTCCCTTGCTTCCTGACTTGCTGTCAATGCGCTCGTCTACACCTTTCTCAGCAAGCCAGATCTGCTTCTATCCCCTGCAATCCACACAGCACCTGGAAGGCACGCGCCAGCCTGTCCCCAACTCCACAATTCCCCACAAACCCCTCAAAGCACTGAAAAACACTAGTGCCTCCCCGATTTCCGCCCACGCCACGCTCGTGCACATGTACCGGGCAGCACACAGAGATCAGAGGACAGGCTGATGCAGCCTCAATGTCTCACATTCTTGCGAGAAGCGCATCTGGTTCATGCAGGAATTAAAGGCATTGACGCTGCAGCTGTCCATCCAACTTGTTTCTGCTGTGCGTCTCCCTGTCTGAATCTTGACCATTTTTCTTGATATACAACAATGTGCCAGCTGTTAATCGTGACCCATGATCCCAGCCGAACAGTGGCATTTGATAATCTTGGCATCTTTGAGGTCACGTGAGGCAGTCTCATTGGATGTGCGGGATTTTGCAGACATCGTCGCCAGTTACAAGTTTGAAAGCGAATCTCCCGCACCTGTTCAGGCACGCTGCTGACGGCGCGGCTGGCGCTGCGCCACGGCCTGGCATGCAACACAGCGGGGGGCACGCACCACGCGTTCCCTGACACCGGCTCGGGCTTCTGCATACTCAACGACCTGGCCGTCACGGCTGCCGTTTTATTAGAGGAAGCTCGCGTCGAGCGCGTGCTCATTCTGGACCTGGACGTACACCAGGTGAGTAGGGTCCTGTTCCTAACCGGGTTGCTGCAGAGGAGTTCAAATTGGATAAAATGCCGGTCATGCGCTTGAGAATTGTATTCTGAATGAAAGAGGACAGGAGGGTCTAATGTGTTGCATGCACGCACGCATGGTTGCGGAATTGCTATCCTGAGGGGTTCAAAAACACTTTCAGCTGTCTGCTTCCAGTACACAACGTTGTTTCCAAGCCATGAAACTCTAGGAAGCCTCAGAATGGGAGCTGACCCGTCTGACTTGGGCTCGAGATAAATTTTCCGCCACTTCGCATGCAGGGCGACGGGACGGCACTCGTTTTTCAGGATGAGCCACGCGTGTTTACAATGAGCGTGCACGGCGAGGGCAATTTTCCGGCGCGCAAGCAGCGCAGCGACCTGGACGTGCCCCTGCCAGATGGCACTGCTGATGATGAGTACCTCAGGTTAGTCACCGCTGACTCATCCACGACGCCACTTCTACACTGTCAGCAGCATGTGACGCTCTGCATACTACAAATTGCAAGGTGCTTCTCAAGGGAATGTGGAGTATTCTTGAGGAACATTCTCAAAGCACAATAGCACGGCTGTGCGTTCTCTCTGGATTGATTAGCGCAGAAGCAGGTGCCGATAGTCACGGAGCAGATGCAGCTGTGAAGCTGCTGTGACAGGCAGTGTGCTGGAACAGAGCATGAGCAGTTGCTTTCAATCAAATCAGGTTTGGGTGGAGAGCCGGATGTATCTGGCCTTTTTCTGGGTATATACAGAAGCTCCCAGATCCTTCATGCTTGAACACAAAGGAGTGAAAGGTGTGCCCAATGCTGTGTGCAGGGTGTTGGGGGAGATGCTGCCGCCAGTGCTGAGCTGCTTCCAGCCAGACCTGGTGCTGTACGATGCTGGAGTGGACCCCCACAAGGATGACTCGCTCGGCAAACTGGCGCTGACAGACCAGGGGCTGCTGCGCCGTGAGCTGCAGGTGTGTTTTGCTCTTCATGATGAAGTTATACGTGCCAATGTGCCTGGAGATGCTTTGACGTGCGTAATGGCTTTGCTGCCTTGCCGTGCACCTCTGAAGCCTGTTCCTAGCTACTCACAGCCATGATCGCTGGCTTCAGAAGCAGCTATAGCAAGACAGTCTGTAGCGATGCGTGCAGCTGTGCTGGCAAAGGGCTCGCCAGCACATTTGCTGTGCTTTGATATCTGGTGATGCATTGCGCAAGAGACAGGTTGCTTGTGGTGTGGCAGGTGCTGGATACCTGCCTAGCAGCAGACATTCCTGTGGCCGGCTATGTGGGCGGCGGTTACAGCCCAGACTTGGATGTCCTTGCGAGGCGGCACACCTTGCTCCACCGAGCGGCATCTGAAATGTGGGATTCTTATGAGCTTGGCAGCAGGGAGTCCATGCCTGAGTAGCATAGCGGTCGGCGCAGAGCAACGGCCGCAGTTGCCAATAGGGATGTAGAATTGAGTCTGAGGAGGGGGACATCTCCAGGGAATCCCTGGAGTAATAAGCGAGCTCAAAACGGTGAAGGCTCTTGACTGGCTTGCAGGGAAGGGGGCGAAGGGAAACCAAACGAAGTGTTAAGAGTTCACAAGGGGTAAATTGATAGAGTGGTGTGCGTGTGTGACAGCAGACGTGACCAGGGGGTCGATTAGGAGATGAAGACTGAAGATGCATGGTCCTGCCCTTATAGCTTCCGGCTTCCGTGCAGCTGGAAGCTGCAAATGCAGCATCAAAAGCACACTGTTCGACAGCTGTGGCTGAAATAGTGATACAAAATAATCCCCAGCTCGTGGATATTCATCAAGCAGACCTTCCCGCTGTCATACGTGCAACGCCTTTGTGCCGCTCCAACGACCACTTCGGTGACATCCGAACAAAGCAAGCCCAAGTTTCGTAGAGCCTGTCTTGCTTTGTAAATCCTGCAAAATCTCCTGTCTCTCTTAAATAGGGCTACTGAGCATGTTTATATGCGTCTCACATGCCCAGCCTGATATGCGAAGCCTGCCTAGGGTAGTGAGAGGCTAGCTAGCCGCTGGACGACTCTTGGCAGAGGGCAATTGCATCTGTCATTCACGTCCACTTTAATTGATTCGTCGTAACGCAACTACTACAGGAGACAGGGAGCGTTTCTGGCACCAACGTCCTTGAGTAAGCCGAATTGTGCGTGGGACGTGAGTCAGCGAGACGCAGGCATAGGAGGCAAAATCCAGAGCAGCACTTGAGTGTGACTTTGCCTCAAACCAGATTTTGCTGCGTATCACAGAAATCTTTCACTGACATCAGTTGTGCATCTGCAGGACAAGCCGAGATGACTGCATCCAGGTCCCATGCGCTGTTCGCCATGTGGGCTGTGGTGATGCTGGCTGCCACCATGCAGGCTTCAGGCATCCGCAACCTGCTGCAGCCGCCGCAGTGTAAGCGCCTTGCAACCCAGTTGCCAGACCTCATTCAACAATCACTGCCCCATCACATAATGCAGAGGGGCTGTCAAGACGTTGCAGAGTGTCTTTTGTAATTTATGTTGCTGGAAGCAAAATGTTCGTTCGCCTAAAGTGTGTACAATTGTATCTTGGACTCGTTGAGAATGAGCCGATTGATCCATTCACAAAGCCAGCAGCAGCATCTCAAGTTGCAGCAATGACTGCATCGAGCAGATGCGTCCTTGCAAGGGGTGCTTCAGTTAGCAAGTTGACACCTGACGCGTCTCGTTGAGGGACAGAAATGCAAAAGGCATGACAACAATGATTTCATGCTCTTCTGTATGCATGCAGATAATTGCTCGACTCAATACGAATTAGACTTAGCATCCCACTGCCCTCACGATGGCCAGACCTACCAGGTCCGTTGCAAAGAGTTGCTATAACATCACTTACTTGACACAATCTTATGTCTAATGCAAACAGATGTGTCCTTTGTGAATCACAGCCCCCATGTCAGCTCTGATTAGATACTTGCACCCAGGGCATGGAAATCTACTAGTGTACACTCAGGGTGTTCCTTGCGCTGTGTGTGTAATTGAGCTGTCCAAGTGCTATGCGATGTCTATACTCGGCACGCATAGCATTGCATGCTCCCTGCACTTCCTGCGTCTGCAGGGCGTGGACAATCTGATCCCTGCTGTACTTGCTGGTGCAAACTTTGATGTTGTCTCAGGTGTGCGAGGCTGGGTCCGCAATGGGAGGATGCAAGCTTGTCTCTGGTGGCCCCTGGCCCTTTCCTGACGTCTGCAGGGCCAGTTGTCTTTTCCACTCCACATAGGCGTGGTGCGTGTCAGTCATTCACAAGTTATCGGCTCTCTCATGCTTGAAGCGGTCAAGTGCCAGCGCTGTCCACAGAGGGCACTGCTGAGCCAAAGTATTGAAGCACATTACCTAGCTGCGCCGTGAAGCAAATAGCATGTACGGTTTACACATCTGTGAATGTGATTGCTGATATGCAATCGTGAATCTGTCAGAAAAAATGTGAGTGCCCTGCTCCATGATTAGTACGCCCAACACCATGCCGGCATTGTGCACAAGACTTGCGCAACGGCAACGAGGGATGCGCAACTTTGAACGGCAAGAAGCAATGCTCTAGAACCGGGGCACCTGAAGTAGTGTGAACCTCCTCTGAATTCATATAATATGTAAATAGCTGCAATGTTTATCGAGCCATTGCCCATGTGCGTACCATCTCTAGTTGCCCTGAGGCATCCCTGTGTGTGCAATCCTTGAAATGAACCTGCCCCACCTAGAGGTAGAACTGGTGTGTGAAGTGCGGTGGTTACATATGCATCAGTGCTCTAAGAATATTGAATATAATTACCTGGCCAGAGCACAACCAGATGGTCTGGTCTCTCAAAAGACGGTCAAAGGGCACACTCGCTTGCCCCAATAGCTTGCATAGAGTTGCTCCAGTGATTTCTTGTAGCGACAGCGCTCTGTTCCTTGTCACCAAATCTGTTGTATCACCTTGATTGTTCTCATGACATGCACATGAACGTTTCTCTGGCTTACAGCTGATGTGGATATAAAGGGCCTGCCCCTCGAACATGTAGATATTTGTAGGAATTTTATTGGGCTCTACCTACCAAACAGATTTGAACAGCCCTGTTTTTATGAACTCTACACTTCACATGTGTGAGGATGGCATGCATGCAAGGCTGCACGGCCATGTCAGTGGCTGCATCGCATTACATAAACTCTGCGCAGTTTTGAAAAGTACAGCACTCAATAGAGTGAGCACATCTAGGTGGCAGGTCCAGGATATGGCATGCAACTGCTAAACATTCGTGCAAGCTTCATTGAGGACATCTCTGCAGTTACCCTTGGTCAAGTGCTTACATGCTATTCATGCTGAAAGCGGGGAACACCACCGATATCAGCAGCCAATCTGCAGGCATACTGACATCCCTGAAATGCCAGTCTCAAACTTCCCCGACGCACGTTTCATCAATTCAGCAAGCACCAGCCTTGCAAGCTGGCTATCAATGGACTGATAGCTGTAGCTGTTGCCAATGAAGCTTGCACCGCCGTGACCCTCTTCTGCTGCAGATCCTCCAATCCTGCCAGCCACTGATGCTTCCACCAGTACTACTACACCAGTATTATGGGCATATTTTGGGGTCCTGTTCAGCGCCGTTTCGAACCTACATGCATTATTCCACCAGTGGCATTATCTGGGCGCCGGAGCAATTCCGGTGGCAGCGGCAGCCGAGCGCGCCATGAGATCGTGGTATGCCCCCGCCCGCTGCTTCCTGTAGGAGCTGTACGGGTC
>JADEYI010000352.1_pt1 | contig 69693 bp, 65 predicted proteins | sample 8542331 | NCBI WGS metagenome assembly JADEYI01 (sample SAMN16510988, study PRJNA670497) | mine drainage metagenome | isolation source: biofilm near Copperflume 1 | place: Germany: Marsberg coppermine Kilianstollen | collected 2018-02 | reverse complement strand
GGGTGGCATGGGCGGCGGGGTGGGTGGCATGGGCGGCGGGATGGGCGGCGGTTCGGGCGCCGTCGGATCGACGACCGCGAGCACCAACGGCAAGTCGCCTGACTTTGAAAACGCGGTCAGCGTCACCGCCGATCCGGCGACCAATTCGCTCATCATCAGCGCCTTGCCGCAGGATTACGAGACGCTGCGCGGCGTGATCGATCAGATCGATATTCCGCGCGTACAGGTTTTCGTCCAGGCGATCATCGTTGAGGTGAGCGTCCAGCGGACCAAAGAGATCGGCGTCAACTTCCAGTCCGCCACCGGCCTCACCAACGGCATCCTCGGCATCGGCCAGCTCAATTTCGGCAATTTGCAAAACGCGCTGGCCAATCCGCTTGGCTTGACCGGCCTCGGCCTCGGTCTCGCCTCGGGCGCCAATTGCAGCATTCCGGCCGCGGTCGCGAGTACGGTCACTTCGGCGGCGACCGCGGGCACCGTCACGGCGCCGTGCGATATCGCGCTGATGACGGCGCTGGAGACCGACGCGCACTCCAACGTGTTGTCGGCGCCGACGCTGCTTACCGCCGACAATGAAGAGGCGATGATCGTGGTCGGCCAGAACCTGCCGTTCGTCGGTTCATCATCCGCCAATTCCGCGCTGTCGGGCCAAATCTTCAATTCGGTCGATCGCCAGAACGTCGGCATCACGCTCGATATCATTCCGCAGGTCTCGCAAGGCGAGTACGTCAAGCTCGACCTGTACGAGGAGGTCTCCAACGTCGTCAACGGGACCCAGAACAATTCGCTGGGACCGACCACGACCATCCGTTCGGCCTCGACCACCGTGCTAGTGCAGAACCATCGCACCGCCGTGATCGGTGGCCTGCTCTCGAGCGAAGCCGACAATGCGCGCCAGGGCATACCGTTCATCTCGACCATCCCGGTGCTGGGCAATCTGTTCAGCGATAACAGCAGTAACGCGCAGAAGGAAAACCTGCTGGTCTTCCTCACGCCCCATATCGTGCGCACGCGCGAGGACTTGCAATCCCTGTCGCTCGACGAGCGGCAGAAATTCGTGCGCGCGCTGGGCCGGCGCGAGGTCAACAACATGCCCAGTGGCCAGTTCGAACAGCTCTACCAGCCGTCGTTCAATCGCGCGGTCACGCCGCAGCAGGATCTCCAGCAGTACCAGAATCCGCCCATCACCGGGCCGACCACCGGTTACATGCCGATGCCGTCGGCCAGCGCGCCGTCCTTTACCGCGCCCGCCGGACCGTCGGCGCCGTACGGGACGCTGCCGCCGGTGGGGACGCACTGACCCGCATCTCGGCTGATCGGCCGGCGGTGGTCGCGACGACTGCCGCCGGCCCTGACCCGCCGGCGCCCTCGTGAAGCTCCATTCGCTTGCGCGCCGTGGCGTGCTCTGAAAGCCTGCCGTCCTTATGCCCCGTCAAATTGGCGCGCTCCGCGGATGGGCCGAATGGACGGCGCTGGCGCCGCCGTGGGCGATCCTGCGAGCGCTGCCGCTGGAACGCGCGGTGCGGGTCGGAGCCGCGGCGGGTGCGCTCGCGATGACCCTCGATCGCGGCAACCGGCGTATCGCGATGCGCAACCTCGAGATCGCCTTTCCCGAGCGCAGCGCGGCCGAGCGCCTGGCGATCTTGCGCGACACCTATCGCAATTTCGGCCGGATCGCCGCCGAATGGGTCCATTTTTTCGAATTCACCCCGGCCAATATCGATCGCTACGTCTCCTATGAAGGCCGGGAGCACTGGGACGAGGCGATTCGGCGGTCGGCCGGGCGCGGGCTCCTGGTGCTGACCGGCCATTTCGGCAACTTCGAGTTGCTCTCGGTCGGCCACTCGGTGCACGGCAACCGCATCGCGATCGTCCAGCGGCCCAACCGCAATCCGATTATCGATCGATCGGTCGCCGCCCGCCGCCAGCATTACGGCAATCTCACGCTCTCGCGCAAAGGCGCCGCACGCGATCTGATGCGTCTGTTGCGCGACCGATGGGATGTCGCGGTGCCGCTCGATCTCGACGTCAGGCATGGCGTATTCGTCGATTTTTTCAACCTCAAGGCCTCCACCAGCGAGGCGCTGGCGCGCCTGGCGATCGCCACCCGCGCGCCCGTGGTGCCAGCCTTCATGGTGCGTGAGGGCGCCACCACGCGCCATCGGATAACGATTTTGCCGGTGATCGAAACCGTGCGCGGCGGCGATCGCGCCGCGAATGTGATCGAAAATACGCAGCACTACACCAACGCGATCGAAGCGATGATCCGGCGCCATCCCGACCATTGGAACTGGATTCATCGCCGCTGGAAGACCCGTCCCGCGGGTGAGCCGCGCTTCTATTAGGGAACCTCTGCACAAGTTAGGTTGTCATTCTGAGCGTAGCGAAGAATCCCGGATTTGGGACCTATGCGCTGCGCTCAGAGTTTGTGAATTTATTCGGTTTTCGATTGAAATCGGCGAAAATTGCCGTGCAAAAATGGACACAATTTTTTCGCGAATCTAAAAACTTCACAGGCTCTCAGGGTGACTGCAGAGCCTTGTGCAGAGGTTCCTTAGCGGACTTCTAGCGGACTTCAGAATCGCATAGGATTCGCAATATCTGGCATGATGGGCTTGGCAAAGAATAAATTCATACGGGCGGTGGCGCCGGCTGCGACCGGCGGCCTCGGGGTCGCCGAATGCGCTGGCACGGCCGAAGAATTTGCACTCGCGGATGAAACCGCGCCGCCGACAGAGCCGGCCGGGGGACCACTGCCGGTCTACCTTCCGGCCTGTGGCGTGCTGTGCGATATCTTCTGGTGGGCGCGCCGCTGAACGCGCGCCGCGACCGTCGGCGCCGGCTTCGCGGTCGCCGCCGGCTTCAACGATCGCATGAGGTTGGCCCCGGCGGCGGCGTGAGCCCGGTCGGTTACGGAGGAGACACTCGATGGCCCTGGTGAGAGCTTGCGCGACTGACGAACTGCAGCCCGGCGGCGCGATCCGCCTCAATTTCGCGCCGTGTCCCATCGCCCTGTTTCGCCTCGATGACGGCTTTTACGCCACTGCGGATACCTGTAGCCACGCGCAATCTTCGCTGGCCGCTGGCGACGTCGATCTCGAGGATTGTACCGTCGAATGCCCCTACCATGCCTCGCTGTTCGATATAAAGAGCGGTCGCGTGTTGTCCCTGCCGGCGACCCGCCCGGTGCGCACCTTCCCGGTAAAGGTCGTCGGCGGTGAGGTTTTTATTGAAACCGAGTAATCTTCTGGCGCAACGCGCCACGCTGGTTACTCCAGTGTGCATCGGCTATAGCCTTGAACCAACCGTCGAGCAGGTCCTGGGATGAGAGATAAGGAAAGTGGCGCCGCGCCGGGAGTGAATGCTCCCTCCGATTCGCTAAATCAGGCCGACGGCGCCGTGGTCAAGGGAGATGCTTCCGTGGCCGCGGCCGTGCTCCGCACCGTGCTGGTGGTCGAGGATGACCCCGACACGCAGGCCTTCATGGTCGCGCTGCTCGGACGCCATTACCAAGTCGCGACGGCCGCCTCGGAATATGAGTTCTGGCGCGAGGTCGATGTGCGCGCCGGGTCGCTCTGCCTCATCCTGATGGATCTGTCGCTGCGGGGCTCCGAGGACGGTCTGACGCTGACCCGCCAGTTTCGCGCCGAGCCGCGCTGGAACGCGATTCCGGTGGTCGCCCTGACCGCCCATGCGACGACCGAGGATCGCGAGCGCGCGCTGGCCGCCGGCTGCGCGGTCTATGTCTCGAAGCCGGTCGACCGCCGCCGCCTGCTCGAAGTGATAAATTCGCTGATTACGCCCTGACGCCGCCACCCGCAAGACTGCGCGTTAGACGACCGCGCGCGCCGCGCGTTACAGGTTAGCGATTACCGCGCGGGTAAATTCCGCGGTCCTGGCCGTGCCGCCCTGGTCGACCGTGAGCGTCCGCCCGTCGCCATAGACCTTGCGGATCGCCTGCTCGAAGCGGCGCGACTCCTCGACGAATCCGAGATACTCGAGCATCATCACCGCCGACAGCATGGTCGCCGTCGGATTGATCACGCCCATCCCTTTAATATCGGGCGCGGTGCCGTGGACCGATTCGAAATAGGCATAGCCGTCGCCGTAGCATCCCGAGGGCGCCAGGCCGAGTCCGCCGATCGTGCCCGCCGCGGCGTCGGATAGGATATCGCCGTAAAGGTTCGGCATCACGACCACGTCGAGGCTGTGCGCGCTCTGCACGATGCGCCGCGCGAAATCGTCGACGATGAACTGCTCGTAGGTGATATCGGGATAGCCGGCGGCGGTCTCCTCGACGATCTGGCGGAAGAAGCCGTCGGACTGGCGCAGCATGTTGTACTTCGAGGTGCAGGTGACCTTGCCCGGATAGCCCTGGGCTTTGCGCTTGCGCGCCAGTTCGCAGGCGAAGCGCGCAATCTGCCGGCTCTTTTTTTCGGTGATCACCTTGATCGCAAATATGCCGCGCTCACTGGTGTCGAGTTCGGCGCGCAGAATGCGGCTTTGGAGATGCAGCGGCGCGAGGGCCTCGAGCGGACCCTCGAGGCCGAGATAGAGGTCCTCGAGATTCTCGCGCACGATCACGTAATCGATTCCGTCGGGCCGCGCGAGCGGACTCTTGAAGCCCGGCATATAGCGGCACGGCCGCACGTTGGCGAAGGTCTGCTTGCCCCAGCGCAGATAGTTGATCGAGGTGGTTTTGCCTGAAGTCGATCCGAACAGCGTCGAGTCCGACGTGTCGATCGCCGCGCGCGCCGCTTTGTCGGTCTCGCCGCGGATCCATTGCTCACCGGGCGGGAACTCGACGAATTCGACCGCCGCGCCGAGCGCGCGAATTACTTCCAGCGCGGCGTAAACGGTCTGCGGCGCTTCATCGTCGCCGGGCAATACCACCACTCGTCGATTCGCCACTTGATACTCTCCCCGGAGCAGGCCGCAATCTTATTCGTGCGTCACGCCGGCGGGCGGTGTCAGCGCCGCGCCGCGACCGGAGGCGCTGCGCCGGGCGGCGCCCGCAATTGCTGCGCGCGCCGGCCGGCGTCATCCGCACGGTCGCTCAGCCGCCGTAATTAAAGCCGCATTCCTTCAGCGTCAGCGGATCGGTCTCTTTGGTGAGGTAGGCTTCGGTCACCACGCCGACCACCACACTGTGGTCGCCGTTTTCGTAGAAATGCACCACGTCGCATTCGACCGCGGCCGGTGCGTCGGTGATAATCGCGCAGCCGTTCTTGCCGCTGGTGAAGGCGTGATTGCCAAACTTGCCGTCTTTGGGTTCGACGTGCTTGAAGAACGCCAGGGCGAGATCTTTCTGCCCCGCGCCGAGCATCGAGAGCGTGAACTTCTTCGACTGCTTGACCAGTTCGTGCGCGGTCGAATCGGTCTTGATGCCGACCACCACCAGCGGCGGCGCGAAGCTCGCCTGGGTGGTCCAGTTGATCGTCGCGACGGTCTGCTTGTCGCCGTGGCGGGCGCCCAGCACCTGCAATCCGTAGGGAATCATCCTGAGCCCTTTTTTCTTCGCATTTTCATCCATCGCAATCGATCCTCCACCAAAATTTTGTCTTAACGTCGGGCCGCGCGCGGGCGGCCGCGGAACGCGTCGCCGCGGCGGTCGCGCCGATGCTATAATCTTCGGCCGAGCGTGCATCCAACACTGCAACAATGAGCCCCGCGATGTCAAAGACGCCTGCGCAAACTCTCGGCAAAGTCCTCGCCGCGCCCAAAATCAAAAGCCTCAACGAGGTCGGCCGCTATGCCGTCGGCGTGCAATGGATCGACGGCCACGACAGCATCTTTCCGCTCGCCGGCCTGCGCCGCGGATGTCCGTGCAACGAATGCGGCGGCGCGGCGACCGATCCGGCCGCGGCCGTACCGCAGCGCCTAATCCAATGCGCGCGGCTGGGCGAGTCGGGCCTGTTCCTGGGATGGGCCGACGGCCATCAGACGCTTTACACCACCGCCCAGTTGCGCGCGCTCTGCCGCTGCGCCTATTGCGCGGGCGAACCCGACCGTCCCATCACCGGCGGCTGATTACCTCCGCGAAGCCATGATCGAAGCGCGTCGGCGCAAGCGCGCGGCGCGGATTCGCCGGTGCGTCCGATGCGCGGCTTCCGCCCATGAATGAACTTAATGTAGCTTAAGCCTACAGATCGTGGGTGCCGGTGCGGCGGCCGGCCGGATCGGATGGAGCGTTCGTCGGCGGCTCGGGACTGACCACCTCGGGGATCAGCGCCGGGCCGATCAAGCCGTCGGCGCCGGCCGCCGGGCTCCCGGCCTCATGCGTATGCGCCAGGCGCCCGCCCAACAACTCGAACAGCGCCGGCAGCACGATCAGCGTGGCCGCCAGGATCAGGCTCACGCCCACGCTCAAGACCCAGCCGAGGCTCGAAATTCCGCGATGGGTGGCAGGAATCAGCGCGGCGAACGCGGCGATCGTCGTGAGCGAGCAGATGGTCACCGACTTGCCAACCGCCCGGGTCAGGATCAGCGACGACTTGTCGCGCTCCTCACGCCATCGATAGAGCATGTTGACGCCGTTATCCACGCCCATCCCGATGATAATCGGGACGGCGAACAGATTGGCGAGATTAAATTCCCAGCCCAGCAGCGGCATCACCTCGAGCAGCCACGCGCCGCCAAACAGCAGCGGCACGGTCGCCAGCAGCGTATCGCGCAGGCTGCGGAAGTCGGCGTAGACGAAGATGAAGACCGCGATCAGCGCGAGCAGCGCCGCGCGCTCGTAGCCCTGGCGCATCACGGTGGCCAGGTTGTAGGTCTGCAAGGGCGGCCCGGTGGTATCGCGATCGACCGTGCGCACCGCGTCGGCGAAACGCTTGAGCGGCGCGTCGTCCCAGATTTGGCCCTTGGGATAGACCTGTACGAGGTAGCTGCCGCCGGTGCCGATAAAGCGCTCGCGCAGAATCCGCGGCAGGTTCGTCTGGGTGATCGGGGACGGTGTGATCTGCGCCTTGAGCCCGTCGATTTCCGCGCCGAGGCTGGCCGCGATCGCGCTCTGGTAGGCGTTAAAGGCGCCGGGCTGACGCTTGAGCCGGGCGATCGCGTCCTCGGCCAAGGCCGCCGTCTTGAGCACGCCACCCGCGGGATCGGCCTGGCGCATCGCGTTGAGCCGCGCCGCCAGTCCGTTCAGCTCACGGGCCAGGGCGCCGTCGTTGGCGGAGGGTGTGGCGCGGATTGAAACCGGCGCCAGGCGCCGGCCGAGCGCGGCGAGCAGCGCGAGTTTTTGCGCCTGGTGCGTCGGAATATAGGTCGTCAAGGTCTGGACGCCGGCGACTTCGGGCAGCTTGCGAAAGGCCGCCGCCTTGCGATCGGCCGCCGCCGCGGTGGGCGCCAGCGCGACCGCGAACCATGACGAGCGGCCGGAGTCGCGCAGCAGCAGATTTTCGTAGCGCACCGCCTCGGCACCACTCGCCTGCAGCTTGAGGACGTTCTGATCGAAGTGTACATCACGTATCAGGAACAGCGCGCCGGCGGTTGCCGCCACGCTGATACCCACGATTAGGCCGGGGCGCGCGAAGAGTTTTTCCAGCGTCGATCGGCGCGGCGCGAGCGAGAGTGTTGGCCGCACTGGCGGCGGCCGCCGGCGGTCGCGCAAGGCGATCAGCGCCGGAAAGACCAGCATCGCCGAGAGCAGGCACATGAACAGCCCCGCCGCCGAGACCAGGCCCAGCTCAGCGATACCCTTGAAGTCGGTGAACATCGGCATCAGGAAGGCCAGCGCCATGATGCACGCCGAGGCGAAGACCCCGGTGCCGGTGTTGACCACCGCCAGGTCGACCGCCGCGGGCATCGCGGCCCCGTTGCGCCGCGCCTCGTCGTAGCGCGCCATCAGATGGATCGGGAAATTGATCCCGATGCCGGCGAGCACGCTGGTGAAGACCGCCGACAGCAGATTCAGATGGCCGACCGCAAGCGTCGTGAAACCGAACGACCAGGCGACTCCCGTGAGCAACGCGATGATCGCAAAGAGCGGCTCGACCAGCCCGCGAAACGGGATCACGATGAGTGCGATATTGCTGCTGATCGCGAGCACCGAGGCGAGCATCATGTCGTGCTGGGTGGTGCTCTGTTCCGCATAGGCCAGCGCGGGGCCGCCGGTCATCCCGGCGGCGACGCCCGGCATCTGCGCGCGCACCGCATCGAGGTCGGCCTGAATCACCGCGACCGGGTCGGGCCCGTTGGCCACGCCGTCGCCGGGCGCGATATCGATTAGCAGGTACTTGCCGTTGTCCGAGACAAGATAGCCGTCATGTTCGGCACCGCCCGGGGCGCTCTGTGGATTGAGCGCGCGCCACGGCGACGGCGGATTGCTCGCTGGATCGGCGAGCATCCCGGCGAGCACCGCGTCGAGCATTGCGAGATTCGCCGAGGGATTGATCGCGGCGCCCTTGCCGAGCATTGCGAGATTCGCCGAGGGATTGATCGCGGCGCCCTTGCCGAGCATTGCGAGATTCGCCGAGGGATTAGTGCCGGCGCGCTGCGCATCGGCGCCCCGACGAAGGCCGGCGGCGGCGCGATCGAGTTGCGCATTGACGACCGCGAAGAGCGTCGCCAGCGCCGGGTCGGCGCCATACGCCTGGATCAGCGGGATACTCGCGGTCAGCCGCGCGTCAAGCTGCTGCAAATCGTCGAGGCTCAGATAGAGCAGCGCGCCGCTGCCCATCATGCCGCGATCGACGCGATAGAAGACGCTCTTGACGTTGACGTGATCGGCCTTCAGGCGGGCCGCCAACGCGTCGGTAAAATGTTCGGCGCGGGTCCGATCAGGCGCCGTCCGGACCGCCACGATCAATCCGTCAAGGTCGGGGAACTCTTTGGTATAGTTGAGGTAGTCGCGGCTGTCGCGGTTGTTGGCGCTGATCAGGTCGTCCTGCCCGGTCTGAAACTGCAGCCGCGCCTTGGTGTACATCACGCACAGCGCCGCGAGGATTGCCGACAGCATCAGCACCAGCCACGGATGGGTTACGTCGAAGCGCGCCACCGCGCGGAAGATGCGCTGGCGAAGCGGCAAGGCGGGGGTCGTCATGCGCCGCGCGCCGCTGTCGCCGGACGGTCGCCCCGGGCATCTAAGCCGGCGACGCAGGCGAGGGATTTGGCCAACCGGCCGCCCGGATCGCCGACGGGTGTAGCCGAGCCCCGGATGCGGCCGAGATAATTGCGATCTGTGGGGGTCACTTGGATGAACGTTCGGACGGGAATTGCGCGCAGGAGATTAAATCGTGTCGGGCGCCGGACGCCGGAACAGATGTGCGCGCAGCCGCTGCAATTGCACTTCGACCTGCTCGTGCAACTCGGCCTCGTCGGCGCGCTCCGCGCGCTGCTGGAGCAAGATCAGACCGAGCGAGCCGAGCACCAATCCCAGCGCAATTTTCAATAACATCCGAGTTTGCCTCAGGCGCCGCCCGCTTCCTGAATGGCGCCAAGCTACGTGGTGATTAGCCGCGCATTCGGCGCCGCGAAACTTCTGGCATCGCCAATGTTCTGCCGTGCTGACATGCCCGGCGCACCTCCAGACTAACATTTCCGCCGGGGTGAGCGAAGCCTCGGCCGGCCGCATCCGCCGGTCGCTGTTGCCAGAGCGCGGAGTATGCCGGTTGTAACGCGGCGCCGCGCGCGATTACAATTATAGAAGAGCCACAGCCCGCCCATCCATTGCCTGTGCGTCAATCCCGGCGCCTGATTTACGCGGCGCGCGTGGTTATCCATTACGATGCCGAGGGATTCTTTCAATCGCGAGATCGATTATCTGCGGATATCGCTGACCGATCGCTGCAATCTGCGCTGCGTCTACTGCATGCCGCTCGAGGGGCTGCGCTTTCTGCCCAACGCCGAACTGTTGACCGCCGGCGAGATCGAACGGGTCGTGCGCGCCGCCGTCAGCGTCGGCTTTCGCAAGTTCCGCCTGACCGGCGGCGAGCCGACCCTGCGCCTGGACCTGCTCGAGATCGTCGAGCGCATCAGCGCCGTCCCGGGCGTCGGCGACCTTGCGCTGACCACCAACGCGCTGCTGATGGGCAAGCTGGCGGCGCCGCTCAAGGCCGCCGGCCTTGCGCGCATCAACGTGCATCTCGACAGCCTCAATCCGGCGACCGTCGAGCGACAGATGCGCTGGGGTACGTTTGCGCGCGCGTGGGACGGCATCATGGCGGCCGAGGCGGCCGGCCTTACCCCGATCAAGCTCAACGCCGTGGTCACCGCCGGATTTAACGAGAACGAAGTCGTCGACCTGGCGCGCCTCGCGATTGAACGTGACTGGCATGTGCGGTTTATCGAGCTGATGCCACTGGGAGGCGGCGAATGCGCCACGCTGTCGATCAAGCGCTACGTCTCGAATATCGAGACCCGCCGGCGGATTGAGGGAGCGCTGGGCGCGCTCGGCGAAATCGCTTCGGCCAATCCCGCCGACGAATCGCGCAACTACCGCATCGCCGGCGCGCGCGGCGTAATCGGCTTCATCAGTCCGGTCAGCGAGCCCTACTGCGGTACCTGCAACCGGATGCGCCTGACGGCCGACGGTAAGTTCCATCTATGCCTGCTCAACGATGACGAACTCGACGTGCGCAAGGCGCTGCGCGCGGGCAACAGCGACGGCGGCCTCGAGCGTATCGCGCAAATCCTGGTCACCGCCGTCGCTGGTAAGCCCACCGGCCATCATCTGCTCGAAGGGCGCTCGACGCGCGACCGCTCGATGTACCAAATCGGCGGCTGAAGCCCCGCCGCCGCATCGCATCCCCCGCGTAAATTCGGGCTGATTTCGCTCGCGAATCGGTCTATCGGGTGAAGCATTTCACCCTTGTTTCGCCTCTACGGTTCATCAAAATGGTGAGCGTGGGCACAAGCATGTGGGCTTGGCGTGCGGGAGAGTCTGTTGAACCGTCATGGATCAACCAAATTCACTTATCTATACTATGATTTGCTTGCTCTGGATAGATTTTATGTGGCATATTTAGGACCAGCATCGCATCACGCGGAGGGGCGCGGGTCGTTGATGCATGAAAGACTAATAAGTCTGCATAGCACGATCTGATTAAACCCGCGGGAAGCCAATGAAATTAGAAGACGCGCTACGTAAGATTCGCCTTTTGCGCGCGGTCAAACAGGAAAACGGCGCCTCCGAGGCGGAGGTCGTAAGCGCGGCCAACCTTGTGCAATCGCTGATGGATCGGTTTGCCGTGCGGCCCGAGGACGCCGCCCCGGTCCGGCCTCCGATTTTCCGCATGAGCTGGGTCTACTGGGAGCAACTGTGCAACGAGTACGGCCTTGAGCTCAAACGCTTCGGCAAGCGCGGCAGCGCGCGGATTGGGTCCGACCGACTGGTGCTGATGCGGCTCGAAACCGGCGAATGGCGGGTGCAGCGCTCGGCGCACGGGTTGGACGAGACGATTGCGCACGACCGCGGCGTGGAAACCCTGCGCATTTATCTGAACCACCACGCGTCGCGGATCTATTCGCTGGCGCGCAAGGGGCCGGAAGTCTACCGCTCGCGCTGAGGATCGCGCGCCGAGAGTTGCGCGCTGCGCGTGGCCCGTTTGGCGCTGAGCGGCGCGCGCGGAACGTCGTGATTGTAATGCCGGCCGCGCACGCGACTAGGGAACCTCTGCACAAGTTAGGTTGTCATTCTGAGCGCAGCGAAGAATCCTGGATCCGGGACCCATGCGCTGCGCTCAGGGTGACTGCAGAGCCTGGTGCAGAGGTTCCCTGGCCGGCGGCGCGCTCTGCACGACTGTGCTATCGACGCGGCATCGCGATGGCACGTGGCGCCATCGCGATGACCCAAAGTGGGCCGTCGGTTTCGCGGTGATCATCCCAATTTGGCCATAGTGTGCGGCGGTCCCGGCATGGCGGTTGCAACGTCCGTGCTGTGAGATTGTGTCCGAGAGACGCCACCTGTGGATGATACCGATCTTTGTCAAGCCGATCCGTGCGCCCAGCACGAGGAATTCCGTCGCATCTTCGACGCGAGTCCCGATCCGATCGTGATTACGAGCGTCGCGACCGGCCGGATTATCCTGGTCAACGAGGAATTCGAGCGCCTGAGCGGTCATACTCAGGCCGAGGCGGTGGGCCGCAAGCCCGACGAATTGGGCCTATGGCCGGACCCGCGGATGCGCGAGTATTGCGCTGGCCTGCTGCAGGCCAACGGCACGCTGCGCAATCTGGGCATGACCTTTCGCGGCAAGACCGGCGATCAGGCGACCTTTTTGTTGTCCGCCTCGGCCATCACCTTCGATGGCGAGCCGTGCAACCTGGCGATCGGCCGCGATATCAGCGAGATCCGCAAGATTCAGGGCGAGCTGGTGGCCGCGCGCGAGGCGGCCGAGGCGGCGTCGCGGGCCAAGTCGGAATTTCTCTCGAGCATGTCGCACGAGATTCGCACGCCGCTGAATGCGATTCTCGGCATGGCCGATCTGATGGCCGAGACGGCGCTCGATCCGCAGCAGCGCCAGTTCATGAATCTGATGCGCAACAATGGCGTCGCCCTGCTCGGCCTGATCAACAATATCCTCGATCTCGCGCGCATCGAGAGCGGCCGCATGAGCCTCGAGCGCGGCGACTTCGATCTTGGCGAACTGGCTCGCGGCGTGATCGATACGTTGGCGGTGCGCGCGCATGAGCGCGAACTTGCGCTCGACTTGCGGATCGCGCCGGGGCTGCCGACCGCCCTAGCTGGCGACGCCCTGCGCGTGCGCCAGGTCCTGGTCAATCTGGTCGGCAATGCGATCAAGTTTACCGAGCAGGGCGGGGTCACCCTGGCGATTACCCACGAGCCCGCCGAGTCGCCCGAATCGCCCGCGCCGGGCGCGCATCCCCAGGCCCTCATCCATTTCGCCGTGACCGATACCGGCATCGGCATCGCGCGCGACAAGCTCGCTCAGGTCTTTGCGAGCTTTACCCAGGCCGACTCCTCGACCGCGCGCCAATACGGCGGCAGCGGCCTGGGCCTCGCGATCGTCAAGCGGCTGGTCGATCTGATGGACGGGCGGGTGTGGGTCGAGAGCCGGGTCGGTGCGGGCAGCACGTTCCATTTCACCGGCCATTTCGCGGTGCGGTCGCCGTTGGCGGCGGGGGCGCCTAAGACGTCGGCGGCGCCGCCGATCGCACGGATGGCGCAGCGCCCGGCGGCTGCGCGGCGCGTAGCCGCGCTGGCGGTTGCGGCCGGCCGCAGGCTTGAAATTCTGGCGGTGGACGATTCGATCGATAACCGTTTTTTGCTCCGCGCCTATTTCAAGCAGTACGGCGCGCATCGGGTCGGCGTACATCTGGATGAAGCCGAGAACGGCGCGGTCGCGCTCGCCAAGTTCATCGCGCGCCGCTACGACGTCGTATTGATGGACATGCAGATGCCGGTGATGGACGGCTACACGGCGGTCCGCCGGATCCGCGAATGGGAGTCCGGGCGCCCCACGGCGAATACACCGATTATCGCGTTGACGGCATCGGCGCTGAGCGAAGACGTCGCGCGCTGCATGGCGGCGGGATGCGACCTGCATGTGAGCAAGCCGGTCTCCAAGGCGACGCTGTTCGCGGCGATTGAGAAATTGCTCGCGTCCGCCACGCCACCGCACGCGAGCGACGATGACGCGACGCGCGAGGCCGACTGATATTAAGGGCCGGCGGTTATCCGTCCTGGCGTTGGCCAGCTCCGCATTCGCGGCGGCCATCAGGGCGATGAGTCTCGGCCAGGGAACCTCTGCACAAGTTAGGTTGTCATTCTGAGCGCAGCGAAGAATCCTGGATCCGGGACCCATGCGCTGCGCTCAGGGTGACAGCAGAGCCTGGTGCAGAGGTTCCGTGGCGGCAATAGCAGATGGAATCAGTCGAACATTAAAACAATCGCTCGGCCATCTGGATTCAGCTGGAACCCGTCAGGCGCGCGAGTTGACGGACGGCCGCGGGAAAGCCTTTAATGCGCCTATGGCTGGAATTGTTTCCTATGGTTCATATATCCCCTACCGGCGGCTCAAACGCGCCGCGATTGGGCAGGTGCTCGGTATCCCGGCCGGCCGCGGCGAACGCGCCGTGGCGAGCTTCGACGAGGACAGCGTTTCGATGGCGGCCGAGGCGCTGCGCGACGCGCTGAAGGCGGCACCGTCGCCGGCGGTCACTTCGCTCACCTACGCGACCACCACGCCGCCCTACGCCGAGAAGCTCAACGCCGCTCTGGTCGGCGCCGCCGCGCAACTGCCGGCCGAAATCCGCGCCAACGACTCGACCGGTTCGGTGCGCGCCGGACTCTCCGCGATGCTGCAGGCGGCCGAGTCGGTCGCGGCTTCGGGCGGGCAGGCCGCTGTCGCGCTGGCCGATTGCCGGCTGGGCGCGCCCGAGGGCAAGCTCGAACAGTCGGGCGGCGACGGCGCGGCGGCCTTTATCTTCGGCACCGAGAACGTGCTGGCCGAGGTCGAGGCGAGCGCGTCGCTGACGCGCGAATATCTGGATACCTGGCGCGCGCCGGGCGAGCGCTTCGCCCATTCGTGGGAAGAGCGCTTTGCGCTGACCCAGGCCTACAGTCCGTTATTCAAAAAGATCATCCACGACGCGCTGGCCAAGGCCAAAGTCGCGCCCGGCGATCTGGCCAAGATCGTCCTCGACGCGCCCAATCAGCGCGCCGCCGAGGAGATGCTCAAGGAGCTTAAGCTCGATCCGGCCAAGGTCGCCGATTCGCTGGCGCTCACCGTGGGCCAGGCCGGCGCGGCCCATGCGGCGCTGATGCTGACCGCGGTGCTGCCCGCCGCCAAGCCTGGCGATCGGATCCTGGTGGCGACCGTCAGCGACGGCGCCGACGCGATGGTGCTGCGGGTGATGCCGCCGGCGGCGGCCTTCCGCCCGGTCCATTCGGTCGGCCGGATGGTCGAGTCCAAGGGCGACGTGAGCTACGGCAACTATCTCAAGTGGCGCGAAATCCTGCCCACCGAGCCGCCGCGCCGGCCCGATCCGGACCGTCCGGCGGGGCCGCCGATGATGCGTTCGGCGCGGTGGAAGTTCGGCCTGGTGGGCTCGCGCTGCACCGCCTGCGGCACGCCGCAACTGCCGCCGCAGCGGGTATGCGTCAAATGCCGCGCATTTGATAAGATGGAACCTTATGGATTCGCCGACCGCACCGGACGCATCGCCACCTACGCGATCGATCGGCTGGCCTATTCGCTCAATCCGCCGACGGTCAACGTGGTGATCGACTACGACGGCGGCGGCCGTTTCCTGTGCGAGATGACCGATTGCGAGCCCGACCGGGTGGCGATCGGCGACGAAGTCGAGATGACGTTCCGGCGGCTCTTTACCGCCGACGGCGTGCATAACTATTTCTGGAAGGCGCGCCCGCGGCGCTGACCGGATCGGGATCAGGAGGAATTTTTCATGGCGAGTCGAGGCATCAAGGATCGTGTCGCGATTATTGGGATGGGCTGTACCAAGTTCGGCGAGCATTGGGACAAGAGCGCCGACGACCTCATGATCGAGGCGGCGTACGAAGCCTACGCTTCGGCCGGCGTCGCGCCCGAAGACGTCGACGCCTACTGGCTCGGCACGATGGGCTCCGGCGTCTCCGGGCTGACGCTCTCGGAGCCGCTCAAGATTCAGTACAAGCCGGTCACCCGGGTCGAGAACATGTGCGCGACCGGCTCCGAGTCGCTGCGCCAGGCCTGCTACGCGGTGGCCTCGGGCGCGTTCGACATCGCGATGGCGATCGGGGTCGAAAAGCTCAAGGACTCGGGCTTTTCGGGCCTGGTGATGACCAATCCGCCCAACGACGGCACGCCGGCTTCGATGACTCCGCCGGCGCTCTTCTCGCTGCTCGCCCCGGCCTATTTCAAAAAGTACGGACTCGAGGCGGACAAGGGCAAGGACGTGCTGACGCGCATTGCCTGGAAGAACCATCGCAACGGCGCGCGCAATCCCAAGGCCCAGTTCCAGAAGGAAGTGCCGCTCGAGGTGATCAAGAATTCGCCGCGCATCGCCGACCCGCTCGGCATCATGGATTGTTCGGGGGTCTCCGACGGCTCGGCCGCGGCGATCGTGGTGCGGGCCGAGGACGCGCACAAGTACTGCAAGAACCCGATCTATATCAAGGCGCTGTCGTTCGTCGCCGGACCGGCCGAAGGGCCGCTCTCGCAGGAGTACGACTTCACCACCTTCCCCGAAGTCGTCGCCTCGGCGCGCGACGCATACGCCCAGGCCGGTATCACTAATCCGCGCGAGCAGATCAGCATGGCCGAAGTCCATGACTGCTTCACCCCGACCGAACTGGTGCTGTGCGAGGATCTCGGCTTCAGTCCGCGCGGCACGGCGTGGCAGGACGTGATGGAGGGCTTCTTCGACCTCGACGGTCATCTGCCGGTCAATCCCGACGGCGGCCTCAAGTCGTTCGGTCATCCGATCGGCGCTTCGGGCCTGCGCATGATGTACGAGATGTGGTTGCAGATGCGCGGCGAGGCAGGCCCGCGCCAGCTCAAGAGCCCGCGGCTGGGACTGACGCATAACTTGGGCGGACAGCCCGGCCGCTGCGTCAGCTTCGTCTCGGTGGTCGGCAGCCAGATCGGCTGAGACTGCGCGATCGGCGCGGCCGCTAGAGCCGCCGCGGCTCGATCGAAGCGATCGAATAAGCGAACGGTCGAATACGGCCGGCCCCCATCGCGGGGCCGGCCGTGGTCATTGGTGGCGCACCTCGGGATCGCGCCAGGCCATCGTCTCGCCGCCTGCAAAGGGGGATGGCGATGCGCCGAAGATACCGGTGCTTGAATTGAACAGGCGATATGCTATAGCTTGCCCGTTGCGGTAGAGTGGGGCTGCGGTCGTCGGTTTGACGCACTGATTTCCACTTCTTGACGCAGAGGGATCCCTGCGATGAGGAAGTTCATCACGCTTCGTACAGATGAGGGCGAGAAAATCCGGGTCAGCCTGGACAACTGGGGCGGGGGCGTCGATCGGTGCTTCCGGCGCTGGCTGCGCGAGTCCGACCGCTGGCAATGCATCGAAACGGGCGCCATCGCGCGGCATAAGGGGCTGCTGTTCGCGAAGCCGATCACGGTTCTCGGTCCGCCCCGCGCTTAGGTCGGCGGCGGACATCCGGACCCAGGCGCGGAGGCATGCCGAGCACAACCTGATCTGTCAACCGCCGCGCTGGATTTGCGCGCCGCCCGCGCTTGCACTTAAACTTCACCGGCTATGCATGCTTCATCGGTCAGCGGCCTCGGCGCCGCACGGGATCGGCTTGCCCACCTTTACGAGCAGGGCGATGCGGTCTTGCGCAGCTACTATCGCTCTGAGCTTTCCTTTCAGGACTTTGTCGACGCCGCGCTGTTCCGCGCCTGGCGGGTGGGATGCCTGGCGTTTCTGCAGGAGGCGTTCGGCGCCGAGAGCCACTATCTGCGCGAGTTCGAGTCGTCGTGCGACAGCCCCTATTTGAGCGCGGCGGCGCGCGGCCAGGCGGTGCTGCGCGCGGCGCGCGAGTATATCGACGCGGGACCGGTCACGCGGGTCGACGAGCTGGCGGCGGCCGAGGTTTTGAACGACCTGATCGCGATCGCCGACGGCCATTTGAAGCATGGCCATCTGGTCGCCGCGGCGGCGGTCGCCGGCGCGATCGTCGAGGACGTGCTGCGGCGCAACGCGCGCCTGCGCAAGCTCGGGGTGAGCGAGCATGCGGGCGGAATCGCGGCGCTCAATCAGCGCCTGTGGCAGGCGGGGGTCTATCCGGTTGCGATGCGCCGCAAGGTCGACGGCTGGGCGGCGCTGGCCGAGGCGGCGGCGGCCGGCGCGCTGGGCGAGGAGGCCCGCGCGGAAGTCGTCGCGATGGTCCGCGGGCTGCGCAGCCTGGTCGCCGATCACCTCATCTGACAATCCGACCGGTGGGAAGCGGATCGGATCTTCGGATCTGATGATCGGAGCGGGCCGCTGCACCAATCGATCAGCGGATTGTCGCGTCCGATCGCCGCAGCGGGCCGGCCGCGTAATTATTGCGTGGGGGTGCCGAGCGGCGCTTGAGCCGGCTGACGCCCCGCGCCGGCGCCGAAACCTATCGGCTCGCCGAACCGCGGCGCCGCGGTGGTGTCGCCGCCGCCCACCGGGATCGCCTGATGGTCGGCGCCGGACTTGGCGCCAACCCCGTTGTTCATCTGCTGCTGCAGCTTGATCCATTCGCTTTGCGAGCTCGGCACCGGCACCTTCGCGGCGCTCGCCGGGACTACCGTCGAGTCGTGGGTAAAAATATAGGCGGTGGACGGCGCCGGGCTGGCCAGCAGGGTCGGAAAGAGCGATTGCAGATGGAACAGGCGCGCGGGTGCGAACGGCGCCAACTCGGTCACCGTGCCGAGATTCACGTTGGTGTCGCCGACGATTATTGAATTCGCCAGGATGGCGCCATGCTCGGTGCGCAAATTGTAGCATCCGGGTGGCAGATGCTGCGCGAAGGAGCCGTCGTTATGGGTCGGCGAGAGATAGATGTCGCGGGTCACGCAGTTCTCGAAATGGAGGTCGCGGCTGGCGTAGGGCGCGCCCCGGTAGGTGGTCAGGCTGCCGCTGACCCGCGCGGCGCGGGCCGTGGCCGGCGCGATCAGGGCCAAGCCCGCGGCGATTGCGGCGGCCAGGCTTGCGCGCTTCGCGCCCATGATGATTGCGTGCAGGGTGCGCGGCGGGCCGCCGGGATTTTTCGCGCGCCGCTTGCGGTTCACGATGGACATCGCTGGAGTCTCCCTCGGTTCAGGATAAAGTTGGCCCGACCACCGGCCTGCTTATGCGTTAACTTTCCGGCCGCATGCTCAAGTCGTCAGGCGCGCGGCACCGGCCGCCGCCGATCACCTGTAAATAATCCCTCGAAAGCGTCCGCTTGATCTACTATGATCGCAGGCGCGCATGATCGCAGTCGGCGCCGGCGGCCCGTAGCGTCCGCGCTCGAGGGGATGAGCAAAATTATGGAACGAGTGACGTTTTATCACAACCCCGGCTGAAGCCATTCGCGCGCCGCGCGGGAAATTCTCGAGCGCCGCGGTGTCGAGTTCGACACTATCGAATATCTCAAGACGCCGCCGAGCCGCGCCGCGCTCGAACGGATTGTCGCAACCGTCGACGCGCCGCCGGCCGATCTGATTCGCCAGGACCAGCGCTTTGCCGCGCTCGGACTCCAGCGTGCCGATTACACCACGGCGGAGGAGGTCGTTGCGCTGTTGCTCAAATATCCCGAGCTGATGCAGCGTCCGATCGTGATCCGCGCGGGGCGCGCGGTAATCGCGCGGCCCGCCGAGCAGCTGATCGCGCTGCTCTGAGGCTGGGGGCCGGGCCGCCCGGATCGGGCGATGACCGCGCCGGCTCAGGCGCTTTTCAGCACCCGGCCGCTGCGGATACAGCGCGTGCAGACCAGGATTCGTTGCACGCCGCCGCCGATCACCGCGCGCACCTCCTGCAGGTTGGGCTTCCAGCGCCGCTTGGTCTTGTTGTTGGCGTGGCTGACCAGGTTGCCCACCGAGGGCCCTTTGCCACATACCCCACACTGTCTCATCGCAGATGCTCCCGCCGGTTGAATCGACGCGCCAGATTTTCCGTCTCGAGATGCTCCGTCTGGAGGATTGCCCATCTCCAGAGCGTGGCGGCGCGTCCGAACCAGACAGCCTATCGCGCCGCGCGGCGAAATTGAAGAGGGGGCGCGCCGCGGCCGCATACATTTTCCGGCAGCGGGCGGCTGTCCACAGGGCGTGTCACCGCGCGGCGACGCGCCCTGTGCGGAAATCTTGCGCGGTGGCGCGCCGCTGGCCGCCGCCGGCTTGAGTCGCGCCGCGCCACCGCCCATCCTTGATCCTTCTGGCCGGGGCCGCAGGCGGGGCGGGCGATGGACGATCGGATCATTCATATATTGCCGGAGCAGGTGGCGAGCCAGATTGCCGCCGGCGAGGTGGTCGAGCGGCCGGCCTCGGCGCTCAAGGAGCTGGTCGAAAACGCGATCGACGCCGGCGCGCGCACGATCAGCGTGACGCTCGAGCGCGGCGGCGCCGGGCTGATCGCGGTGGCTGATGACGGCTGCGGGATGGGCCGCGGGGACGCACTGCTCGCGCTGCGCCGCCACGCGACGTCGAAGATTCGCGGCGCCGCCGACCTGGCCGCGATCGCCACGCTGGGCTTTCGCGGCGAGGCCCTGGCGGCGATCGCCAGCGTCGCGCGGCTGACCCTGACGACCCGCCGGCCGGATGACGCGCACGGCCTGGAGCTCGCGGCGACCGGCGGCGAAGCCGCCGGCGTGCGCGCCGCCGCTTGCGCCCCCGGCACGCGGATCGAGGTCCGCGACCTGTTCTTCAACACGCCGGCGCGGCTCAAATTTCTAAAAGCCCCCGCGACCGAGCAGGCGGCCGCGGCCGAGGCGCTGCAGCGCCTGGCGCTGGTCCACTTCCGGGTCGCGTTCAGGCTCACGGCCGACGGCCGGCTACTCTACGACCTGCCGCGCGCGGCCACGGCGCGCGAGCGCCTGCGCCAGCTCTTTGGCGCCCGGCTCGCCTCCGCGATGCTCGACTTCGACTATCGCGAAGCCGGGATGCGCGCGTGGGGCCTGGCCGCGCAGAGCCACGAGTCGTTCGCCACGCCCCGTCTGGTGCTCGGCTTCGTCAACGGCCGCGCGGTGCGCGATCGGATGATCGCGCGGGCGATCGCGCTCGGCTACCAGACCCTGATTCCGCGCGGGCGCCATCCGGCGATCGCGCTGTTCGTCGAGCTCAGCCCGGCCGAAGTCGACGTCAACGTCCATCCGATGAAGACCGAGGTGCGCTTTCGCCGCTCGGGCGGGGTCTTCGAGCTGATCGTCCATGCGCTGCGCGCGCGGCTGGCCGACCAGACCGCCGCCGCCGCGACTGCGCCGACGGTCGCCTTCGCCTCTGCGGCGGGCGCGCTGACGGCGGCGGACAGTTCAGCCGCGGCGGAGAGTTCGGCGGCCCTGGGGGTGGACCTCGCGGCGTCTCCGGAGACCGCGCCCGAGCGCCGCCTGCGCCTGGTCGCCGACGCGGCGGCCACCACGACCGGGCGCGCGGCGCAGCGCCCGCTCGGCCTCGGCTGGAATCGCGATGGCGCGCGGCTCGCGGGCGATCCGTATACGGCGCCGGGCGCGCTCGCCGCGGTGCCGGCCGGCGCGGGGGTCGCCGACGGACGGGCCATCCCGCGCTATGGCGACCTGCGTATCCTGGGCCAGATCTTCGCCGGCTATATCGCGCTTGAAGACGACGATGGCCTGATTCTGGTCGACCAGCACGCGGCGCATGAGCGGGTGACCTTCGAGCGGCTGCGCGCCGAGCTCAAAGCGGGCGGTATCCGGGTGCAGCCGATGCTCACGCCGGCGGCGCTTGAGCTCAGCCCGGCGCGCGCCGCGCAAGTCGCCGCGAACCTGGCCGAGCTCGCCGCGGTGGGCTTCGAGCTCGAGCCCTTCGGCCCGGCGACGATCCTGCTCAAGGGCGCTCCAGCGGTGTTCGGCGCGCCAGCCGGAATCCGCCTGCTCGGCGATCTGATCGACGGGCTCGGCGACGGCGGTTTCAAGGCGGGCGGCACCGGTGCGCTCGAGGATCTGCTCAAGCAGCTCGCCTGCCACGGCTCGGTGCGGGTCGGCCGCACGCTTGGGCGCGACGAAATTGCGGCGCTGCTCAGCGACCTCGACGCGACCGAGTTCAAGAGCAACTGCCCGCATGGCCGCCCGGTGCATATCCGCTTCGCCCGCGGCCAGATCGAGCGGCTCTTCCGCCGCTGATCGCGCGCCGCGCCGCGCCGCCCGCTATAATCGCCCGATGAACCTGTGCGCGGAAAACCCGCGGGGGCCGGCGCGGGCCGGCTTTATCGTCGGACCGACCGGCGCCGGCAAGACCGCCCTGGCGATCGCTATCGCCGAGCGCCTGGGCGCCGAAATCGTCAACGCCGATTCGCGCCAGCTCTACCGCGGGATGGATCTCGGCACGGCCAAGCCCAGCGCCGCTGATCGCGCCCGCGTGAGGCATCATCTGATCGATGTCTGCGATCCGCGCCGGCCGATCGACGTGGCCGAGTTCGCGCGGCTGGCGACCGCCGCGCTTAACGAGATCGCCGCGCGCGGCCGGCCGGCGATCGTGGTCGGCGGCAGCGGGCTCTACCTGCGCGCGCTGCGCGGCGGAATCTTTCCTGGACCGCCGGCCGCGCCCGCGCTGCGCGCGACGCTGGCCGCCGAGGCCGCGGCGCACGGCGCGTCCGCGCTGCACGCGCGTCTTGAAGCGATCGACCCGGTGAGTGCGGCGCGGATCGCGCCCAACGATCTGCGGCGCGTGACCCGCGCGCTCGAGGTCTGGGAGGTTAGCGGGGTCGCGCTCAGCGAGCATCAGCGGCGCCATCGCTTTAGCGGCGGTGTCGGCGCTGGATTGATCCTGGGGCTGACGCTCGAGCGCGTGCGGCTGGGCGAAATTATCGATCGGCGCTTCGACGCGATGCTCGCGGCGGGGCTGGTCGACGAGGTGCGCGGGCTGGTCGCGGCCGGCGTCAGCGCCGGCGGGCCGCCGCTCGCGACGATTGGTTACCGTGAAATCGCCGCCTATCTCGGCGGCCAATGCACGCTGGCCGAGGCGGCCGATCGCGCGCGCCGCGCGAGCCGCCAGTTGGCCAAGCGCCAGATGACCTGGTTTCGCCGTGAGCCCGGCGTCCAATGGCTTGACCCGGAGCGCGCCATCGATCAGGCTGGCGCCCGATTTGCCGAATTCTTCGCCGCGGAGCGCGCGCATCCCGATGGATAATAGTCCCGACCCGATCGAACTCGAGGCCCTCAACGTTCTGAGCCCGGCCGAACTCGAACTCCGGCTCGACGCGCTCGCGCTAGCGATCGCCACCGCGCGCAAGCCGGCCGCGCGCCGCCTGCTGACCGCCCAGCGCAAGCGTCTCGAGGATGCGATCAAGGCGCGCCTGGGGGCGCTCGAGCGCGTGCGTATCGCGCGCAATCCGGCGCGCCCGCAGACGCTCGATTACGTCGAGGCGCTGATCACCGATTTCTTCGAGCTGCACGGCGACCGCCGCTACGGCGACGACGGCGCGATCGTCGCCGGCCTAGGCTACTTCAAGCGCACGCCGGTCGCCGTGGTCGGCCATCAGCGCGGCCGCTCGACCAACGAGCGTTTGCGCCGCAACTTCGGCAAACCGCATCCCGAGGGCTACCGCAAGGCGGCGCGGCTGTTCGATCTCGCCAGCCGCTTCCAGCTCCCGGTGATCACCTTTATCGATACCCAGGGGGCCGAGCCGGGGGTTGGCGCCGAGGAACGCGGCCAGTCCGAGGCGATCGCGGTCAACCTCGAGCTGATGGCGCGGATTGCGGCGCCGGTAATCGCCTGCGTGATCGGCGAGGGTGGCTCGGGCGGCGCGCTGGCGCTGGGCGTCGGCAACGTTATCCTGATGCAGGAGTACGCCTGTTATTCAGTGATCACGCCCGAGGGCTGCGCCGCGATTCTGTGGCGCGAAGGCGGCCCCGAAAAAATTGCTGAGGCCGCGCGTGCGTTGAAACTCACCGCCGAAGATCTGCTGCGGCTGGGCGTGATCGACGAGATCGTGCCCGAGCCGCCCGGCGGCGCGCATCGCGAACCGCCCCAGGCGATCGCCGCGCTGGGCGCGGCAATCGCGCGCCATCTGGCGACGCTCGCGGCGCTGGCTCCGGCCGAGTTGCGCCGGCGGCGCGAGCGCAAGTTCGCCGCGATGGGCACCGCGTTCGTCACTCACGGCGCGCCGGCGCCGATTGAAAACGGCGGCGCGATCGGTTAGCCCTGTCCCCCGCGATGGCGACTCGGCGCAAATCTCCCGTTCCCGGCAAAGTTGCCGATGCCGGCCAATCTCATGGGCGCGGCAAAGCTCCCCGGACCGGCCAGCGGCTGGCGCTCGGCGCATTGCGCGAGCGGATCGACGCGATCAACCGCAAGCTGGTCGTGCTGCTCAACCAGCGCGCGCGCCTCGCCCAGGCGATCGGCCAGATCAAGCACGCCGACGGCCAGCCGATCTACCAGCCGGTGCGCGAGCGCCAGGTGCTCGAGCGGATCGCCGCGGATAATCCCGGTCCGCTCGGCGCGGCCCATCTGAAGAGCATTTTTCAGGAGATTATCTCGGCCTGCACCGCGCTCGAGGTGGTCTTGCGCATCGCCTACCTCGGCCCCGAACATACCTACTCGCATGAGGCGGCGCGCGGCCGCTTCGGCGCCAGCGCGACGTTTGCGCCCGAGCCGTCGTTCGCCGCGGTCTTCCATGCGATCGAGACCGGCCGCGCCGACTACGGCGTGGTCCCGGTAGAAAATTCCACCGAAGGCTCGGTCAGCCTGACGCTCGACCTGCTGATCGACACGCCGCTCAAGATCATCGGTGAAATCCTGCTGCCGATTCGCCACGTCCTGATGGCGCGGGCCGACGCCATCGGCTTCGCCCGAATCGTCTCGCATCAGCAGTCGCTCGGCCAATGCCGCGACTATCTGGCGGCCCATTATCCGCATTGCGAACTCGAGGCGGTGGCCTCCAACGGCCTCGCCGCGCGGCGCGCCGCCGACGATCCGTCATGCGGGGCGATCGCCTCGGCCGCGGCCGCGCGCGCCGCCGGGCTCATGGTGATCGCCGAGAATATCCAGGACGTGGCGCAGAACACCACGCGTTTCCTGACCCTCGCGCGCGAGGCCGCTCCGCCAAGCGGCGCCGACAAGACCAGCCTGCTGCTGGCGCTGCCCGAGCGCGCCGGCGCGCTTCATGGCGCGCTTTCGCTGTTCGCCCGCCAGTCGATCAACCTGACCATGATTCAGTCGCGCCCGCAGCGCGATCGGCCGTGGGCGTATGTGTTCTTCGTCGACTTCGAGGGCCACCGCGACGACGCCCGGGTGCGCCGCGCCCTGGCCGCGCTCGAGCGCCAGGCCCTTTTGCTCAAGGTGCTGGGATCGTATCCTGAAGGTAAATCCGCCTGACGCCGCCGCGCGCGGCCCGCATCGCGCGCCCGCGATCGTGATCACCCTATGAAACCGCAAGATCTGGTTCTGCCCACGGTCGCCGCGCTCAATCCCTACGAGCCCGGCAAACCGCTCGAGGAGTTGCAGCGCGAACTCGGCATCGGCGATCCGATCAAGCTCGCCTCCAACGAAAATCCGCTCGGTCCGGCGCCCCTGGCGGTCGCCGCGATGCGCGCCGCGCTGGCCGACGTCAATCGCTATCCCGACGGCGCCAACTGGGCCGTGCGCGAGAAGCTGGCCGCGCGCCATCGGGTCGCCGCCGATCGGGTCTTCATGGCCGGCGGCTCGGTCGAGGTTCTGAACCTGCTCGCGTTCCTGTTCCTGCGCCCGGGCCTCAACGCGGTCTTCTCCGAGCATTCGTTTGCGATCTACGCACTGGCCACGGCGGCGGCGGGGGGCGCCGGCCGGGCGGTCGCGATGCGCGACGGGTTCTACTTCGACCTCGACGCGATCGCCGCGGCGATCGACGCCGACACCCGCCTGGTCTTTCTCGACAACCCGACCAATCCCGCCGGCACGATCTTCAAGCGCGCGGCGTGGGAGCGCCTGCTCGCGCGCCTCCCCGAGCACGTCGTGATCGTCGCCGACGAGGCCTACTTCGAGTTCGTCCGCGACCCCGGCTATCCCGACTCGCTCGACTATCACGACGGCCGGCGGATGATCGTCACGATGCGCACCTTCTCGAAAATTTTTGGCCTGGCCGGCGTGCGCGTCGGCTACGCGGTGGCCAGCCCCGAGATGGTCCAGTTGCTCAACAAGGTCCGCCAGCCCTTCAACGTGACGTCGATCGGGCAGGCGGCGGTGCTCGGCGGCCTCGACGATCACGATCACGTCCGCCGCACGCTCGCGGTCAACGCCGCCGGGATCGCATATCTCGAAGGCGAGTTCCGCCGGATGGGCGTGGCGTACGTGCCGAGCCATGCCAATTTTATCCTGGCCGAAGTCGGCGACGGCCGCGCGGTTTACGAGCGGATGCTACGCATGGGCGTGATCGTGCGCCCGATGGGCGGCTACGGATGGCCGCGGCATCTGCGCATCAGCGTCGGCCTCGAGGCCGAGAATCGCCGCCTGGTCGAAGCGCTCGCCGCCGCGCTCGCCGCGTGAACCGGCGGCAAATCGATCCGCGAATCGAATCGATCATTGATTTGCAATGACCACCCTGTTTCGCCAGATGACGATTTGCGGCGTCGGCCTGATTGGCGGCTCGCTCGCGATCACCGCGCGCCGCCACGGCCTGGTCGAGCGGGTCGTCGGATTGGGCCGCACGCAGGCCAATCTCGACGTTGCGCTCGCGCGCGGCTTCGTCGATATGGCGACGCGCGACCCGGCCGCGGCCGCCCGCGGCGCCGACCTCGTGATGCTCGCGACGCCGGTGATGACCTTTCCGGAGACCCTCGCGGCGATGGTCCCGTATCTGCCTGACGACGCGGTTATCACCGACGTCGGCAGCGTCAAGCAATGGGTGGTTGAGGCGCTCGAGCCGCTTCTCGGCCCGCGCATGACGCTGGTCGGCGTGCATCCGGTGGCCGGCAAGGAGACCACCGGCGCGGCCGCCGCCGAAGAGGGGCTTTACCATAACCGCCGCGTGATCGTCACGCCGTCGGCGCGCAGCACGCCCGCGGCGGTCGCGAAAATCGAGGCGCTGTGGCGCGCGACCGGCGCCAACGTCGAACAGATGTCGCCTGCCGTGCACGACGCGATCCTGGCCCGCGCCAGCCATCTGCCACAGTTGGTCGCGAGCGCGCTCGCCGCGGCGCTCGAGGGCGAGCGGGTCGACGGCCGGCTGGCCGCCGAGTTCGGCGCGGGCGGCTTGCGCGACACCACCCGTATCGCGGCCTCGTCGCCCGAGATGTGGCGCGATATCTGCCTGACCAATCGGGCCGCGATCGGCGAGGCGCTGAGGCTTTTTCGCGCGGCCTTCGACGACTTCGAAAACGCCGTTGCGCTGGGCGACGCCGATCAGTTGATCGCATTGTTCGAACGCGGCCGCGCGCTGCGCCAGCGGCTAAAATAATTCGCGTCGGACGATGCGCCGGGCGCGCCGCCGGATAATTCCCGAATCTTGGCGGCCCACGATGCGCCAGCGGCGAAACCTGCTATACTCGTCCGTGCGTGGGCCTGAACGGCGCGCAATCACTCGCTCGATGAATCTTCGATAATTTGTCTCAGCCGCGGCTCACAGCGAATCAGCGGGTGCGTCCCATCGTCGCGATCGACGGTCCGGTGGGCGCTGGCAAGTCGACGGTCGCCCGTGCGCTGGCGCGTGCGCTGGGCTTCGCTTATCTGAACACCGGTGCGATGTACCGCGCGGTGGCGATCGCCGCGCGCGAGGCCGGAATCGACGCCGGCGCGCTCGTATCGGCCGGCGACGCGACCGCTCTGGAAGCGCGCCTGCGGCCGCTGCTAGAGGCCATCTCGATCGAGCTTGCGGGCGATCGCGTGCTGCTCGGCGGACGCGATATCACGGCCGCCACGCGCGAACCGGCGATCGGCGATCTCGCCTCGCGGCTGTCGGCGCTGGCTCCGGTGCGCGCGCGGCTTCAGGAGTTGCAGCGCGCGGCGGGCGCCGCGGGCGGGGTCGTGATGGAAGGGCGGGATATCGGCACGGTGATTTTTCCCGACGCCGAAATAAAATTTTTCCTGGTCGCCGACGTCGCCGAGCGCGCGCGCCGCCGCTGGGCCGAACTCACCGCCAAGGGCGTCGCGATCGCCCTCGACGAGGTCCGCGCCGAGCTCGAAGAGCGCGATCGCCGCGACGCCGGACGCGCGCTCGATCCGCTGCGCGCAGCGCCCGACGCGATCGAGATCGATTCGACGGCGCGTGGCGTCGAGCAGGTAGTAAATGCGATGTGCACGCGTGTAAATACGGTTTCACACGTCCTGAAGGGCTTGAAACGAGCCTAGCCTCCTTGTATGGATTGCAGTAGCCTCGAGTCCCGCGGAAGGTCCCACTAAATGGAGAAAGATTTGTCGGAAAACACGAACGGAGGAACGAATGACTTCGAGTCGCTGATGGAACAGAGCCTGCGCGCACCCCGCTCGGGCGATGTATTGATCGGTACGGTGCTTTTGATCACGCGCGACAACGTCATCATCGATATCAATTACAAGTGCGAAGGCCAGGTGCCACTCGCCGAGTTCCTGGATCACGACGGCAACGTCGCGGTCAAGGAGGGCGACGAGGTCGACGTCTATTTCGAGGGCACCGAAACCGAAAACGGCACCGTGATGCTGTCGCACGCCAAGGCCGAAAAGTTCAAAGTCTGGCGTGAACTCGAAAGAGCCTTCCAGAACGAGGCCGCGGTCGAGGGCGTGGTGCTCGGCAAGGTCAAGGGCGGCCTGCAGGTCGATATCGGCGTGCCCGCCTTTCTGCCCGGCTCGCACGTCGATCTGCGGCCGGCGCGCAATCTCGATCGCTACGTCGGCCAGCGCGGCCGTTTCCAGATTCTCAAATTCAACCGCGCCCGCGGCAACGTCGTGGTTTCGCGCCGCAGCGTCATCGAACGCGAGCGCGCCTCGCTCAAGGAGCAGACCCTCAAGGTGCTCGAAGAGGGCGTGATCCTCGAGGGCGCGGTCAAGAACATCACCGACTACGGCGCCTTCGTCGACCTGGGCGGTATCGACGGGCTGCTCCATATCACCGATATGGCGTGGGGCCGCCTGCAGCATCCGTCGGAAGTGCTCAAGGTCGGCGACAAGGTCAAGGTGGTCGTGCTCAAGTACGACCAGGCGCGCGAGCGCGTCTCGCTCGGCATGAAGCAGATCATGCCCGACCCGTGGACCAAGGCCTCCGACAGCTATCCGGCCGGCGCGCGGCTCCACGGCAAGGTGGTCAGCGTCACCGACTACGGCGCGTTCGTCGAGCTGGAAAAGGGCGTCGAGGGATTGATCCACGTCTCCGAGATGACCTGGAGCAAACGCGCCGTGCATCCGTCGAAGGTGGTCAACGTCGGCGACATGGTCGATGTCCAGGTGCTCGGCGTCGACGAGGGCAACCGGCGCATCTCGCTGGGCCTCAAGCAGACCGAACCCAATCCGTGGGAGGCGCTTGGCGAGCGTCATCCGATTGGCAGCACGATCCGCGGCAAGGTCAAGTCGATCACCGACTTCGGCGTGTTCGTCGAAATTGAGGCCGGCATCGACGGCCTGGTGCATATCTCCGATTTGTCGTGGACCAAGAAAGTGCGCCATCCGTCGGAAATCTACAAAAAGGGCGACGAAGTCGAAGCCGTCGTCCTCGGCATCGAAGTCGAGCACGAGCGTGTCAGCCTCGGCGTCAAGCAGCTCACGCCCGATCCGTGGGACAGCGTGGCGCAGCGCTATCCGATGAACACGCGGATCAAGGGCAAGGTCAGCTCGGTCGCCGATTTCGGCGTGTTTGTCGAAATCGAAGAGGGCATCGAGGGCCTGATCCACATCTCGCAGCTCAGCAACGAGCGGGTCGACAAGCCGTCGTCGCTGTTCAAGGTTGGCGACGAAGTCGACGCGATCGTAGTTCAGGTCGACAGCAAGGAGCGGCGCATCGGACTCTCAGTCAAGGCGTTGCGCGCGCACGAAGAGCGCGAGGAGATGCAGGCCTATCTCAAGCGCGAGCATGAGGCGGCGCGCTTTTCGATGGAAGACATCCTCAACGAGGAGCTGCGGCTCGATCGCGACGATCGCGGCGGGGCGCGCACCGGGCGGGGGCGCAACGGCTGAGCCCGCGATACGCGGCGCGCGGCGCCGGTCTGGATCGATCGCGGCCGCTCAGGCGAGCAATGACCAAGCGCGGGATAATCGAGGAGCTGCTGGCGCGGCGCGAGCGCTGTTCGCATCGCGAGTCGGAGACCATCGTCAACGCGATGTTCGAGGCGATGGCCGGGGTGCTCGAGCGCGGCCGGCGTATCGAGATCCGCGGCTTCGGCAGTTTCGGCGTCAAGCATCGGCGCGCCCGCCAGGGGCGCAATCCGAAGACCGGCGACGTAGTCGCGGTCGCGGCCAAGCGGATTCCGTTTTTCCGCGCGGGCAAGTATCTCAAAGTGGAAGTAAATGGCGCGGCGGACTCCGCCCAGGCGCGCTCGGCCTGAAGCGGCCGGCGCCGGGTGCCTGTGGGCGCCCTGGCGCTCGGCCTATATCACGCGGGCGCGCACCGGCGGCGCGCGATGCATCTTCTGTTTCGGCCGGCTGGGCGAGAGCGGACGCCGCAGGCGCTTGGTGCTCCATGCAGATCCGCTCGCCCTCGTGATGCTCAACCGCTATCCCTACGCCAGCGGCCATATTCTGGTGGCGCCGCGCCGCCACGTCGCCTCGCCCGAGATGCTCACCGCCGCCGAACTCGCCGCGACCGCCGCGATTATCGCGCGGGCGGTCGCGCATCTGCGCGCGGCATATCGGCCCGACGGGCTCAATCTGGGCGCGAACCTCGGGCGCGCGGCCGGCGCCGGTATCGCCGATCATATGCACTGGCATCTGGTGCCACGCTGGGAGGGCGACACGAACTTCATGCCCGTGATAGGTTCAACCCGCGTGCTCCCGCAGGCCTTGGAAGAAACCTACGCGCTGCTCGGGCCGCATTTTCAAGCGGCCGGCGCCGCGTCAACTTGAGTTCAGGAAATCTAACCTCCGGGATTGGCTAATGGATCAAACTCTCTTGCAGTTGCGAACGATCGGCGACCTCAAGCGCGCGGGCCATCGCGTCAAGCCGGTGCGCCTTGAGATGCGCGACAACCTGCTCGAGCGGCTGCGCAACCGGCAGAGCGCGCTGCCCGGCATCGTCGGCTACGACGAGACCGTGCTGCCGGAGATCGAAAACGGCGTGCTCGCTGGCCATCACATGATCCTGTTGGGCGAGCGCGGACAGGCCAAGTCGCGCATCATCCGCTCGCTCGCGGTGCTGCTCGATGAACACGTGGCGGCGATCAAGGGCTGCGAGATCAGCGACGATCCCTATGCGCCGATCTGCGGGCGATGCCGCGCGCTGGTCGCCGAGCATGGCGACGAGACCGCCATCGAATGGATCGCGCGCGACAATCGCTATGCCGAAAAGCTCGCCACGCCCGACGTCTCGGTGGCCGACCTGATCGGCGAGATCGATCCGATCAAGGTCGCCGAGGGGCGCTACCTGGCCGACGCCGAGACCATCCATTACGGGCTCATCCCGCGCACCAACCGCGGCATCTTCGCCATCAATGAGCTGCCCGACCTGACCGAAAAGGTCCAGGTCGGACTGTTCAACCTGATGGAGGAGAAAGACGTCCAGATCAAAGGTTACAAAATCCGCCTGCCGGTAGACGTAGTGTTCGTGGCCAGCGCCAACCCCGAGGACTACACCTCGCGCGGCCGCATCATCACGCCGCTCAAGGATCGCTTCGATATCCAGATTCGCACGCACTATCCCAGGACCATCGCGCACGAAATCGCGATCATGGAACAGGAATGCACCTATCCGCTGCGCGCCGAGATGCCGCTTAGGGTGCCGCTGTTCATGAAGGAAATTCTGGCCCAGGTGACCTTCGAGGCGCGCGCCTCGAACGAGATCAACCAGGCCTCGGGCGTGTCGGTGCGCGTGACCATCAACAATTACGAGTCGGTCATCTCGAACGCCGAGAAGCGCGCGATCGTGATCGGCGACCACGAGATCGTGCCGCGGCTCTCCGACCTGCATTCGCTCTACGCCTCGACCGCCGGCAAAATCGAAATCGAGTACGTGGGCGAGGACAAGAAGGACGACGACCTGATCGAGCGGCTGATCAACCGCGCCGTGCTCAAGGTCTTCGATCGCTACGTCAAGCTCGAGGATCTGAAGCTGGTCATCGCCTACTTCGAGGACGGCTGGGGCGTCGAGGTCTCCGACACCGCGGCGCCGGCCGAGTATCTCGACGCATTGCGCGAGGTGCCCGGCCTGCGCGAGGCGATCGATCGGCTCGGCGTGTTCGAGACGCCGGGCCTGATGGCGACGGCGAGCGAGTTCATTTACGAGGGCCTGCACCTGCATCAGAAGCTCAACAAGGAGCGCCAGGGCGGCCGCTACGCCTATCACTCCTGACCGGCCGGGGCGCCGCCGCCGCCGGCGGGCCTCGCGGCGCGCGGTTACGCACGATGGTCAACACTCGCTACACGCAATGGGACGGCTCGCAGAAGCTCCAGCTCGACGCCGACAAGGTCTTCGAGAAGCTGGCCGAATTTCTCTCCTCGACCGACGACGTGCGCCAGGCGATGGACTGGATGATGCGCCAGGGCATGGACTTCGACGGGGTCAAGGTGGCCGGCCTCGAGGAGCTGCTCGAGCAGTTGCGCCAGGAGACCCGCCAGCGCTATCGCGACTTCAATCTCAAGAACGCGCTCTCCGAGGTTGAGCAGCGGCTCGACGAAATTTTAGGCCAGGAGCGCGAGACGCTGGCCGCGATGCGCGGCGAGAAGCCCGGCGTCGAGGACAAAGAGCGCCAGTTGCAGCGGATGCCGCGCAAGGTCTCGGAGGCGCTGCGCAAGCTCGAGAGCTACGAGTTCGAGAATCCCGCGGCCAAGGCCGAATTCGACAAGCTGCTGGCGGAGTACGAAAACATCCGCGACCTCGAGAACTTCCGCGATCGCTACAACCACATGTTCCATGGCCCCAAGAGCCTCGACTACCAGCCCGCGCTCGACCTGATGCGCGAGATGGAGCGGATGCGCCAGCTCGAGCAGGACCTGATGGCGGGGAACTTCGAGAGCATCTCGATGCAGGACATGAAAGACCTGCTCGGCCAGCAGGCGCAGCAGGACTTGCAGAATCTGCAGCAGGTGATGATGCTGCTCAGCCAGTCGGGCTACATGGTGCAGAAGGGCGACCATCAGCAACTCTCGCCCAAAGGCGTGCGGCGCATCGGGCAGCTCGCCCTGCGCGATATTTACCAGGGGCTGCTCAAGGATCGCCCCGGATCGCACATGACCGACCATCGCGGCATCACCGAGATGCGCCCCGATCAGACGCGGCCCTATACCTACGGCGACCCGCTCAACCTAAACCTGGTCGCGACGCTCAAGCATGCGCTGGCGCGCCAGCCGGGCGTGCCGCTGGCGCTCATGCCCGACGACTTCGAGATCTACGAGAACGACTACGGCAGCTCGTCGTCGACCGTGCTCTGCCTGGACATGTCATGGTCGATGAGCTGGGAGGGACGCTTCGCCGCGGCCAAGAAGGTCGCGATGGCGCTCGAGACGCTGATCCGATCGAAGTACCCGCGCGACTATTTTTCGATCGTCGGATTCTTCACGCGCGCAGTCGAGCTCAAGCTCAAGGATCTGCCCGAGGCGTCGTGGAATATGGGCGATCCGTTCACCAACCTGCAGGACGGTCTGCGCCTGGCGGCCGACCTGCTGGGCCGCCATCCCTCGCGCAACCAGCACATTATCGTGATCACCGACGGCCAGCCGACGGCCTACTTTCTCAACAAGCGGCTCTACTGCGAATGGCCGTTGTCGTTCGGCGGCATCAGCATGCGCGCGGCGCAGGAGACCCTCAAGGAGGTCGAGCGCGTCACCCGCAAGGGCATCACGATCAACACCTTCATGCTCGACGATTCACCGAGCCTGCGCGCCTTCGTCGAGAAGATGACGCAGATCAATCGTGGGCGCGCGCTCTATACCCGCCCGGCCCATCTCGGCGAATACATGCTGGTCGATTACCTGTCGAAAAAGCGCAAGAAGGTCTAGCGGCGGCGCGCGCCGCGACGGGTGTGCGACGGTCCGCACGGGCAACGCGCAGGCCCGCCGGGATCCGTCAGGGTGCGTCGTCCGAGGCGTCGTCGGGCGCGACCGACTCCTGGCCGGCGGTGGCCACGGGCTGCGAGTCTTCGGTGCGGTTCCACTGCGCCAGATGCCATCCCTCTTTGAAGGCGTCGACGCGCTGCGTGCTGGTGCCATGGCTGGTGCCGCGGCCAAATTCGTCGCCGGTCATGCTCCAGTAGGGGGCGAGGCCGGTAGCCGGCACACCGAGCTTGCGCATCGTGTAGCCGGCGAAGCGGTCGGCTTCGAGTTCCTTGGTCTGGTTCGACACCGCGGCGCGCGCCGGATCGAAATCGCCGTGATCCTCATGGCCGACTTCGTGCGCGAAGATTGCGTAGAGCATCGGCTCGACGACGTTGGCATCGCGCACATCAAGGCGCCCGCCAATCAGATCCACCACCTCCGCGCTATTGTAGAAGATGCAGCCGCCGGGCCGCGCATGCGGACCTTCGTGCGCGACGCTCTGATAGACGTGCACGTCCGATCCCCAGGCTTGATTGATCTGATTGACGATCGCCGCGACCTTCGCGGAGGGCGCCGTCGCCTCTTCGCCACAGGCGATCACGACGCCGGCGTCGGCGGTGGGCGCCGCGGCGGCCGCGTCCGCACTCGCATGATGGTGGCGGGCGGTGGGTGCCGTGGAAGCGCCGGCGCTGGGCGCGGTATGCGGCGGGACCACATCCCAATCGTCGTCGGCCAGCGCGCGCCCCGCGAGGGCCACGACGGCAATCGTAGCGAGCGCCAGGAGGACCATCACCAATCCGCATGGGCGGCTGATTCGCTCAATGAAATGCATGGTCCGCGCCCCCTCCGGCCCTCCGGTTCATCGACCCGCGGCTGGTCTTAGGCCATCGCAACGCCGCTCGAGAGTCAAGCCGCAATGCGCGCGTTTGGGCGCAATGATGCACGCTCGCCATTACGCCCCTCTCGCGCCTATGGGTCGCGCAGCCCGCTCGCGGCTATGTGATGAGTGACGGTGGGCGCGCCCTCGCCACGATGAAACTCGCGCGCGCGGTCGAGCAATTCCTGGTCGGCGAGGGTCGCGCGGCCGTGCTGGCGCAGATGCTCGATCCAGCTATCGACGACGAAGTACTCGCGGTAGCACTCAGGATCGGCGGCGTCGAAGAACAGACCCCAGAAGTTCGCGCCGTCGCGCCGGCGCAGGACGCGCATCGCGCTCATCACGCGGCGAAACTCGTGCACCCGCGCGGGGTCGATGCGGTACTCGATGGTGATCATGACCGGACCCGAATTGGGACCGACGCGCGCATCGACGACCGGCATCGGCAGCAGCGGCGACGGTGACAGCGAGGTCATCAGCCACGCCGCGCCGACGTTCTGCATCCAGGTGCCGACGTTCGATGCCAGCCCGGCGATCCAGATCGCGAAGAACAGCCGATGGCGCATCGGCGTCCAGATCGAAACGGCTGGCTCGCGCGCTGCGCGGTCGGGCGCGGGTCCGGTCGGACGCGCGCCGCCGTATGCGGGAAAGCTGGCCATCGTTCAGGACTGCGGCATCGTCCAGGCCGCGCCGATATGGCGGAGCACGATGCGATCCGAGGCGTCGCCGCCGGCCGCCAGCAGCCGGCGCAGCGGTTCGTCCATCGGCTCCTTCGAGAGTCTGAAGGTGCCCCAATGGATCGGCACCAGGTAGCGCGCGCCGGTCGACAAGAACATCCGCCAGACCTGCTCGGGGTTGGCGTGGTTCGCGATCCACGGGTCGTAGGCGCCGATCGAAAAGGCGGCGACCTCGGGCGGGTTGGCGTGCAGCGCGGCAAACAGGTCGGTGTCGGCGCTGTCGCACGCGAGCAGCATGCGATGGCCCGCGCGTTCGATGACGTAGCTGTTGAAGCCGTAGTCGGTGCCCCACGGCGGCCAGCGGCGGCCCCAATGCCGCGCGCCCATCGCGGTGACGCGCAGGTCGCGCACAGTAGTCGCCTCGCCCCATTTGAGTTCGCGGACGTCGGTGAAGCCGAGCGGCCGGATCAGCGCGGCGCACTTGTCGCATGCGATTACCACCGCGCTATGCGGCAGCGCCCCGAGCGAGCGGATATCAAGATGATCCATGTGCGCGTGAGTGATCAGAATCACGTCGAGGTGTCCGAGCTGATCCGGTCTGAGCGGCGCCGCGCTCACCCGGCGCGGACCGATCGTCGCGATCGAATCGATCGCCAGTCCGACCCGCTCGAAGAGCGTGGGGTCAGTGAGCATCCGCACGCCGAAATAATTCATCAGGAGCGTTGCGTGGCCGAGATTGGCGATGGTGAGCGCGTCGTCGGCATCGGCGGCCGGCGCTCGCGCGTTCATCGCGGAGTCCGCCGGGCCGCGGTCGCAGGCGCCGAAGCAGAGCAATGCCGCGATGCAGGCGCCGGCCGCGAACGATCGCGGTGCAACATCATGGATCGATCTCGCCAACGCTGATCGGCCTCAGCGATGCGTCATTGCGGCGAGGGAAAGCAGGGCAGATGGGGCAGCGTCGAATATCGGTAGACGCGTCCGTGGTAATCGAAAGTCCCCAGTACCGGACCGAAGTCGAGCACCAGCGAGGCGAGTTGATCGCGGTCGAGTGGGGTCTTTGATTCGGCCGGCGCATAGGCCAGGTAGACGCCGTCGCCGGGCTTGGTGAACGACGGCAGCACGGGCGTGAAATCCATCCGGCCGAGATTGCTGGCTGGCAGCCAGCCGTTGGCGGCCGCGTCTTCGGTCGGCATCACGCCCCACAGCGGCGCATCGGCCGAGCCGGTCAGGGCGAGCTGGCGCCAGCGCTCGCCGCCGCTCTGGTCGGCGCGGAATTCGATTATCGACGGGGTAATCAGCTCCAGCGAATTGCAGCGGCTCTCGATCGCCGCCGGTTTGCTCGCACCCGCGCTTTCGAAGTCGTCCGGCTCGAAATCCTCCTCCGCTTCGGCCTCTTCGGGATTCTTGTCCTGGCTGTGCTTCGCCATCGAGGCGCCGGTCATGGTGCCGCCGATCATGTTGGCGATCAGGCCGACGCCCTGCACGGCTAGCGGGGCCAGGGTCGCGGCCGCGCATCCGGAAACCCACAGCGCGAGCACGCCGAGACCGAATGCGCATCTTACGCGGTCGCCGAGGATCGGGCGCCTGGAGCGCGGATGGCCCCCGGCGGGCGTCATGGTTTGCGCGCCGTGACGATTGCGGAGGTATACGGCGGATGCGGCAGTTCGGTCAGCGCAAGGTCGACGAAGCCGGCGGTACGGAGCCATCCGGCGGTTTCGTCGAAGCTGTAGTCGCGGCCGCGCGTGGTCAACAGCAGGAACAGCGAGAAAATCGCGCCGGCCGGCGGCTCGACGAGGTCGCGGTCCATGATGTGATCCTTGATCGCGACGAGGCCGCCCGGCGCGAGCGCGCTAAAACATTTCGCCGCGATCGCCTGATTCATCGCCTCATCCTCGCTGTGGATTATATTCGCCATGAAAATCGCGTCGACCGGACCGGGCAGGCGGTCGGCGCGATAATCGGTCGGCCGCAGCTCGATACGGGCGAGCGCGCCGGATGCGCGTTCGGCCAGGATCCGCCGCGCGACTTCAAGCGTTGGTTGAAGATCCCACAGCTCGCCGCGCAAGCCCGGCCAGCGATCGACGAACTCGGCCAGGTAGGTTCCCGGACCGCCGCCCAGGTCGGCGATCGTGCGCACGCCGCTCAAGTCGAGATGCGCGGCGGTCCAGCGCGCGTCGCCGCGGGCACGCACCAGCGAGTCCATCGCGCGGATAAAGCGCGCCGTCGCCGCCGGGTCGGATTGAAAGAAGTCGGGCGTGCGGGCCGGCGCGCCGCTGCGGATCGAGTCCTCGAGCCGGCCCCATTCGGACCACAGCGCCGCGTCGAACAGGATCATGTCGCCCAGGTATTCGGGGCCGCCGGCTAGCAGATGGCGCGCGGCGGGCGCCGTCAGGGTGTAACGGCCGGAAGATTTGGCGAGCAGGCCGATCGCCGTCAGCGCGTTGGCGAGCAGGCCGGTCGCACGCCGATCGCAGCCGACCGCCCGCGCGATCGCCGCTTCATCCAGAGCCGTGCCGGAGAGGGATTCGAAGAGGCCGAGGCTGGTCGCAACCTGAATCGCGCGCGCCTCGGCGTGTCCGCCCGCGATTCCCGCAATCGTGGAAAAGTCCATCGCGCCCCCCCCGGATCGCAGGCGCGGCCGGCTCGTTTTGCGGCCGCGCACAGGGTCCGCACACCACCTGCCAGAATCGCCAGCATCCGCGTTTTACCGGCGAAGTTCAACCGACCGCGGCACGGATCGGCCGCCCGCGCCCGATCGGGGGTTTTGATCCCGCGATGGAGCAGCGCGATCGCGTGGCGGATTGGGGCCGCAAAAAAGTTAAACTACCGGATGAAGTCTTGTGTGACGTACCAGGTGCCGTCGGCCCCGCGCGCGACCGCGATGGCGGTGGCGTGAAAGCGCGCCGCGAGCAGGTTGTCGCGATGCGCCGGGTCGGCGAGCCATCCGCGCAGTGCGCGGGCTGGCAGCGCGGCGCGATCGTCCGCGGCGTCGGCATAGAGGTTCTCGGCAATCTCGTGGTAGCCCAGACCGGCGGCCCGCACGCGATCGACCGGCGTGTCGCCGCCCGGTCCGTCGTGGGCCAGGTAGCCGCGCGCGGCCATGTCCGCACTATGCATCCGCGCCGCAATCAGCAGCCGCCCCGACCATTCGAGCGTCGCCACGCCGGCGCTCAGGCGCTGACCATTGACCAACGCCAGGATGCGCCCTTCTTCCGGATTGGGCGGCGCCACGGGCGGCAGATTAATCGCGGCCGGCGCCTGGAAAATGTAGATGCGCGCGGCGACCGCGGTGGCGCAGGCCAGGGCGATCAGGGCCGTGCCGAGGCGCCAGGTCCGTTGCCGGCGCAGGGCCCGCGGCAGCGGCAGGCGAATCACGTTGGTGGGGCGCCGCGGAAACCCGGAGGCTCCGCGACCGGACGCGGACGACGCTCTCATGGACGCAACCACACTTTCCGTCCGGCGCGCGCGCCGCGCCGTCTCTCCGCACGGACGGCGGGCCGGATCGGCCAACCTCCGGGCGGCAACCGTGCCGCCCTCACGGGTTCAAGTTTTCGCCGCGCCCGTGCGCGTGTCAACGTGCCGATCGACGACCGCCTGCGCGGCCCGTCCACCTGGCGCGCCGGCCGCGCTTACGGAATCAGCACCAGCTTGCCGACCGAACCGCGCGACTGGATAAAGCGATGGGCCGCGGGCGCCTCGGCCAGCGGGAAGCTCTGGCCAATCAGCAGCTTGAGCTGGCCGGCCTTCATCAGCGCGAAGCTCTGCGCCGTGCCCTCGCGCATCAGGTCGTGATTGGCCGAGGCGGTGTAGAGCACGAAGCCGCTGACTTTGACCGACTTCTCGAACAGCCGGAAGACGTCGAGCTTGTCGGGCGGCCCGCCGGCGCGTCCGTACAGGATGACGTGGCCGAACGGCGCGGCGCACGCGATCCCTTTGTCGAAGGTCGGCTTGCCGACGGCGTCGAGAATCAAATTGACGCCTTTTCCGCCAGTAAGGCGCTTGGCCTCTTCGGCGAAGTCGTGGGTTTCATAGTTGATCACCTCGTCGGCGCCGTATTGCCGCGCGATCGCGAACTTGCTGTCGCTCGAGACCGTGCCGATCACGCGCGCACCGGCCGCCTTGGCGATCTGCATCGCGACGATCCCGACGCCGCCGGCCGCCGAATGCACCAGCACGGTCTGGCCGGGCGTCAGGTGATGGGCGGTATGGATCATGAACCACGCGGTGAGGGTCTGAATCGGGAAGGCGGCACCCTCCTCGAAGCTGACGAAATCGGGCAGCGGAATTACCTGGTTGGCGTGGAACAGCGCGTATTCGGCGTAGGCGCGCAGGCCGACCGCGGCGATGCGCATCCCGGGTGCGAGCCCCTCGACCCCCGCGCCAACGGCGTCGATCACGCCCGCCGCTTCCATCCCCGGCGTGTCGGGCAGCTTGGGCTTGATCAGGTAGTTGCCTTCGCGAAAGAAGGTGTCGGCGAAGTTGATCCCGGCGGCATGCACGCGCATCCGCACCATCCCGGGCCGCACCTCGGGCGTGGCGACCTCGACCAGCTTCATCACGTCGGGTCCGCCGACCTCTTTGAATTGAATCGCTTTCACGGGGCGCCTCCTTGGGCTTGCGCGGCGCGATTGTTTCGGCGCGCGGTGCGGTTAAACTCGTTACCTGATGAATACCACTAACAAACTCGGACGGTCGCGCCAAAGCGCGCGCCGGCTGGCGCCGCGAGCATTCGGGACGGCCCGCCTGGCGGGAACGCCGCGCGATGCTTGAGCTCGTGATCTTCGACGCCGACGGCGTGCTGTTCGATTCCGGCGAATCGAACACCGCTTACTACAACGCGATCTTTGCCGCGATCGGCGATCCGCCGATGGACCCGGCCGAGGAGCACGCCGGCATCTTCATGGCCGCGCCGCAAATTTTCGCGCTGCGCGCGCGCAACGATCAGGCGAAGCTCGAGCGGATGCGCGCGGTCGCGCGGACCATCGACTCGGCGCCCTTCTTCGCGCTGCTCAGGCCGCCGCTCGAGTTGCGGCCGTTTCTGGCCGCGCTCAAGCGGCGCTACCGGCTGGGCCTCGCGACCAACCGATCGGCGACGATTCCCGCCCTGATCGATCACCTCGGGCTCGATGGCATTTTCGACGCCGTGGCCAGCGCGCGCGATCCGGTGCGGCCCAAGCCCGCGCCCGATATCGTCGCGCTGTGCCTCGAGCGGGCCGGGGTGGCCGCGGCGCGCGCGGTCTACGTCGGTGACAGCGACACCGATCGGATTGCGGCGGCGGCGGCCGGCACGCACTTCATCGGGGTGGGCGCGCGCGCCGGCCACCCCTCGCGCATCGAGGCGCTGGATGAACTGCCCGCCGCGCTCGAGCGGCTCTTCGGCGCCGCCTAGATCAGCATCTCGATCAGATTCGGACCGCGCTCGCCGAGCGCGCGTTCGAGTTGCACAGTGAGCGCCTCGGCCGTGTCGACCCGCACCGCCGCGACGCCCATCCCCGCCGCCATCCGCGACCAGTCGATCTCGGGATTGGCCAGGCTGGTCAGCGCGCGCGCATTGGCGCCCGGCTCGGTCACTCCGGCCCGCGCCAGTTCGACCTGCAGGATACGGTAGCGGCGGTTGTTGCAGATGAGCGTGGTGATGTCGAGCCGCTCGCGCGCCTGGGTCCACAGCGCCTGCAGCGTGTACATGCCGCTGCCGTCGGCCTGAAAACCGATCACCTTGCGATCGGGGCAGGCGATCGCGGCGCCGGTCGCACACGGCAATCCCTGGCCGATCGCGCCGCCGGTCAGCGCGAGATAGGTATGCGCCGGAGCGCCCGCCGAGGCGCCGAAAAACGGCAGCCCGGTGGTCGCGGCCTCGTCCATCACGATGCAATTGGCGGGCATCGTGGCGGCGATCGCCGCGCCGATCGTCGCCGCGTTGAGCGCGCCGGTCGGACGCGCCGGCCGCGCGGCCGGCGCGGACGCCGTGTCGCGCGGCGCGCCCAGTGCTTCGGCCAGCGCTTCGAGCGCACCGGCGGCATCTTCGAGCGGCGTGGCGAGCGTCGCCGCCAGCGCGTCGACGGGCAGCAGGGTGCTCGGGACATTCGGATAGCCGAAGAAGGCGACCGGCGCGGGCGCCCCGGCGATCACGACAACGTCGAATTTGGCCAGCGTTTCGATCGCCTGCTCGGGGAAATACGGCAGCTTCTCGAGCGCCGGCATCGTACCGCCGCGCTCGACCCGCGCCGGAAAGGTCTCGCAGACCAGCCGGCATCCGGTCTTCGCCGCGACTCGGCCGGCGGCGCCGAGGGCGCGCGTGCGCAAGGCCTGGCCGCCCAGGAAGAGCGCCGCACGCGGGCCAAACCGGCGCAGGAATTCGGCCGCCTGGCGCAACGCGGCGTCGCCGATCGCGGGCGGCGCGGCGGGCGTGATCGGCGTGGCCGGCGCCGTCGCCGGATTCCACTGGCAGTCCGACGGAATGATCAGCGTCGCCACCTGTCCGGGCGCGCGACCGGCCGCGGCGATCGCCTGGGCGGTATCGAGCGCGACCGCCTCGGCCGAGGCCGATTTGCGCACCCATCCGGAGACCGGACGGGCCAGCGAGGCGATGTCCGAGGTGAGCGGCGCGTCGGCCGCCAGATGCCACGTCGCCTGGTCGCCGATGATATTGACCACCGGCGATCGCGCGCGCCGCGCGTTATGCAGATTGGCGATTCCGTTGGCGAAGCCGGGCCCGAGATGGGTCAGGGTTAATGCCGGCCGTTCGGCCATCCGGGCGTAGCCGTCGGCCGCGCCGGTGCATACGCCCTCGAACAGTCCCAGCACCGCGCGCATCCCGGGGACCGCATCGAGCGCCGCCACAAGCGGCATCTCGGTGGTCCCGGGATTGGCGAAACAGACGTCGACGCCCGCGGCGATCGCGGTTCGAATCAAGCTCTCCGCACCATTCATCAGGCCAGCCTCACCTGCAATCAGGAACTTTTCACCGATTTCTCAAAGGTCGCCCAATCGACCATCGGACTGAGCCGCCGCCGCGCGACGATTCCCTGCGCGATCGCGCCGCTGAACGCGGGAAAGGTCAGCGCGTGATCCTTGATGTCGAGCACCAGCACGATCTTGGCGTCTTCATTCGAGGCCCACGGTCCGGCCATCAGCGTCACGCCGGGCGGAAAGCCGTTGGTCACCACGCCGTTGATCAGATCGTAAACTTTTCTGAAGTCGTCCTTGGACGCGACGTTGAAGTAGATCTCGTCGAGATAGAGCGGCATCGATTTTTCCTCCGGTGCGGGATGGGGCTAACGGCCCTCGCTTCTTATATACAAATTTGCCGCGCGGCGGTTAGCGCGGACCCTCGCGCCGCGGCACACCTTCAATGCGCCGGCGGAATAATCAGAGTGCCGCCGCCGCCCGCCGACGAGGGCGATCCGCCCGGCGGTGCCGGCGCGCCGATCGCACTGGGCGGCGGTAGCGTGCCGGGCGGCGCGATCAGCGTGCGTGAGAGATTTTCGACTTGCCGTTGCAGTTGCCGGGCCTGCGCGCTGTTGCCGGCGGCGATCATCTGGCGCTCGAGCGCCGCCGCCGAACTATTGATGCTCTGCAATTGCTGCGCGGCAACGGTGGCGTTGCTGAGCCCCGCCGCCAGATATTGCATCTGCAGCGCAGCGATCTGCTGCTGCAACGCTAGCCATGCGGGCGACGGGACGGCGTTCGCGGCGGCGCTGCCGCTCGCACCCATCATCGCCATCCCCGGCGCCATCGCGGCAAGGCCCTTGGCCGCGACGATCGCGTTGGCGGCGCTCTGGTTCGACGCGCCGTCGATGGTCGCGCCCGACGACGCCACCGCGCTCGCCGGATTGGGGCTCATCACGTCGAGGCACGGTCCGGTCGGGTCGTCCTGCAGGACCATGATCGAGTCCTGGCGGATCGCGCCGGCCGCGCTCGGGTAGATGTCGAAGGCGACGCTGGCGCCGCCGCCGCTGGCCGGGCTGACGCTGGTGACCGTGCCAATCGGCAGGCCGAGGTTATAGACCGGCGCGCCTGCGGCGAGTGTGCCGGGCTGGCCGAACTCGGTGTAATAGCGATCGGTCGGCAGGCTGCATCCGGCCGCGGCCAGCGCGATCGCGCCTGCGGCGAGCGCGGCGCACAGGGCGCGCATCGAGATCGAAATACGCACGGCCACTCCGTGCCGCGCGCTCAGGCGAACGCCGGCATCACCTCGCGCGCGAACAGGTCGAGCGTCTGCGGCGGTCCGAAGTCGCCGAACATGATCGTGAAAAAGGTGATCCCCTGCGCGATGCGGGCGCGCAATTGCTCGACGATTTGCGGCGGCGTGCCCTTGATCCCGGTGATCGAAAACGGCTTGAGCCGTCCCGCCATCTTCCACTTCTCTTCGACCTCGGCTTCGCTGGCGCCGAGGCAGACCAGCAACTGCTCGGAGATATTGATCGATTTGATATCGCGGCCGACCGCCGTGCAATGCGCCTTGAGCACGCCCAGCTTGTCGCCGAAGCTCTTGTAGCCGGCCGGGCAATTCCAGCGGTCGGCGTACTGCGCGACAATTCGCAGCATGACCTTTTCGCCGCTGCCGCCGATCGTGATCGGCGGATGGGGCCGCTGGATCGGCTTGGGATTGTTGATTGCGTCGTCGAGCTTGTAGTAGCGGCCGGCAAACGACGCGCGCTTTTCGCCGAACAGCAGCTTCAGGACCTTGAGACCCTCTTCGAGTTGGCGCAGCCGCGCGCCCATCGTCGGAAATTCGTAGCCGTAACCGCGATACTCCTCGTCCATCCAGCCCGCCCCGAGCCCGATTTCGAGCCGTCCGCCGCTCACGTGATCGATCGTCGTCAGCGCCTTGGCGAGCAGCGCCGGATTGCGGAACGAATTGCACAGCACCAGCGTGCCGATGCGCAACTTTTCCGTGCGCGCCGCCATCCCGCTCATCAGCGCCATCGATTCGAGGCAGTCGGCGTCGGGGATGCCGCGATTCCAGAAGTGATCGACGAACCACAGCGAATGGTAGCCGAGCTGTTCGGCCTGCGTGGCGCGATCGGCGATCGCCTTGAACGACATCCCGGCCTGGGGCGAGAAAATTCCGAATTCGGCTGTCCGGCTCATCAGGTACTCCCGTCGATCGAAGCGCGTCGGTTGAATGCATGCGCAATGCGGCACGCAGTTTCTGTTTCGCACGGCCTCCGCGCCGGGTCAACGCCCGCGACCGCCGATCGCGCGGGTCGCGCGTCGCGGCACCGCGCGAACATGCTATAACGGCGCGCACGGTACGATCGATGGAGCATTCGCTATGGGGCTAGCGCGCGGAAGAATTTCGCGATGGCGCGGCGACGCAATCGCATTTGCGATCGCGATCGGATGCGCCCTCGCGATCGGCGCGGGATCGTCCGCGTCGTATGCGGATTCGTCCGCGCACACCGCGCGCGCGGCCGCGCAGGGCACGAGCGGCTCCTCGACGCACTTCGTCGTGACCGCTGCGGCGCATCGCATCGCGGATACGCCCGGCATTTACGAGGCCGACTGGACGGCGCGGCGCGGACCCTCGCCGTTCGATCGCATCGGATTGCATCGCCTGATCCGCGGGCCGCTTCCCCAGGCGCGTCCCGAGGTCGTGGTCCTCTATCTGCCGGGCACTAACATGAACGGGATGATCGCCGTGAGCGATCCGCGCTATTCGCTGCCGATCTTCATGGCCGCGCATGGTGTCGATTTCTGGACGTTCGATTACCGCACGCATTTTATTCCCCCCGCGACGCCGGCCGCGCAGCTTGGCGAACTCCGCCGCTGGAACAACGAACTGTTCGAGTCGGATATCGCGGCGGCCGCGCGCTTCGTGATCGCGGCGAGCGGGACGCGCAAAATCTTTATCGCGGGCTTCAGCCGGGGCGTGAGTTTCGCCTACCTGTTCGCCGCGACCCATCCGGACGAGGTTCGCGGGTTGATGATGTTCGACGGCGGGATCCCCGAGAACCAGCCGTCGGCCGCGCCGCGGCCGGGCGTCTATGCCGACGATCTGGGCGGCGCGCATCTGACCTACGACAAGCGCCAGGCGTTGCTCGAGGCGGTGATCCGCAATCCCGACGGCCCCGCGCCGATCCCGCAGTTCAAGAGCGCGCGCGAAAATCTCGCGCACGTGGTCTATGCTTCGGCGGCCTTCGGCGGGCATGGCGGCCTGGCCAATCCGCAGGGCGGCTTTTCCGACGCGACGATTCTGGCGCGGATGATGATTGCGTACGATCGCTATTGGCCGGCGGTGCAGGACGGCGAAAATTCGTTCACGCCGGCCATCCGCGCGCAACTCGCCCAAACGAAGATTCCGGTGATCGCCTTCAGCAGTACCAATATCAGCGCACAATGGCCCGCGCGCGTCGCGCAGTCGGCCTCAGCGACCGGCAGTACCGACGTGACCGTTCTGACGCGCAATGGATGGGGACATCTCGACGTGATTTGCGGAACTCAGGCGCAAGCCCGCGTATTCAATCCCGCGCTGACCTGGCTCACGCGGCATCGGGAGCACGTGGACCCGATGCATCGGGGAGGCCCGCCGCCGACGGTGGGCGCGGCCGGATTATAAGCGCCGCGGCCAGCGCCCACATCCCGAACGGAAAACCGGCCAGCGCCCAGATCAGCGGCGAGCGTCCGCGCCGCGCCGCGATCACCGCGGTTAACGGCGCCAGCGCCGCATCGATCGCCAGCGAAGTGGCAAGCAGGCCGGCGGCCGGCCCGTGAAAGTGCGTCAGGGCAAAGCCCGACGCCCATCCCACGATGATCGCCACGGTCTCCATCGGTTGGCCTCTCGCACCACCCTATATATAGTCGATCGTGATGGCACGACGTGAAGTGGAAAGCCTGATCGCCCGGTTGCGGCAGCTTAGTGAAGCGGGCGCCGCCAGTTTCTTCAGCGAATTGATGGCCAACGACGGGCTGCGGCGGCGCGTCGGCAAGGCCGGCGAGCAGTTCTTCTCGAACAAGCAGAGTTTCGATCGCAACGTCGAAACCGTCCTCGACTTCGTCAGCATTCCTTCCAAGCGCGACGTGCGTGAACTCAAGGCCCGCCTCGACCATCTGAACGGCCAACTGGTTAACCTTAGCATGAAGATCGATCGCATGCTGGCGGCGGGCGAGCGGCGCGCCGCCGCGGCGGCGCCCAAGCCGTCCGCAACGATCAAGCCGCGCGCCTCCGGCAAACGCATCACTCCGCGTTCCGGCAAATCCTGAACTGAAATTCCTCGCCCGTGCGACTCGTTACGGCGATCGCGCCGCGCGAGACCGGCGTTACTACTCGACCGCATGCAGGCTGCGCGCGATCGCCGCGAGGTCGGCCAGCGTGCGCGGCTCGTGGCCCAAATCGGGTGCGGCGATCAGCGGCACGCCCGCCGGCATGACCGCGCGCAAGGCCGCGATTGCGCCGGCTTCGCGGGCTCTGAGCGCGGCGTAATCCTCGAGATTGCGCGCGAGCTTGCGCTTGAGCGCGGGCGTGATCGCCGCGCTCAACAGCGCGGCCGGGGCGGGTAGCGCGGGCATCAGGCGATTGATCGCGATAGCGCCGACCGCGAGCCCCAGCGCGCCGAGCGCGGCGGCAAATTCGCGCGCCTGTTCGACGCGCTCGGCTTCGGCCGTCGTGACCAGCACGATAAAGCTGCGCGGATCGCGGATCAGCGCCTGGGCCTCGGCGGCGCGCGCGGCAAAGCCGGCGTACATCCCGCCGAAGTTGCGCACAAACGATTGCACGTCGCCCAGCAGATGGAGTCCGGTCAGCCGGTCGAACGCGCTCAGCACCGCCCGCGCCGCCAGGTCGAGCATCGCCAGCGGACCGCGCATCGCGCCGTGGCGCACGCCCAGCAGCGCGACCGCGCGCGAGTCGAGCAGCTCGAGCATGCGGCGCGGCGCGTCGAGAAAATCCAGCGCCTCGCGCGCCGGCGGCGTGTCGAGCACGATCAGGCCGGTGGTGGCGTCGCGCGTCAGTTCGAGCAGCCGCTCCATCGCCATGTAGTCGGCGACCCCGGCCATCGCGTTGGACAGATTGCGGTAGATGCGATCGGCCAGGATCGCGTCGCGCGCGGCGGGCGAGGGCGCGTGGCGCTCGATCAGCCGATCGAAGGTCGCCTTGGGGTCGAGCTTGAGCGCACGCAGCCGCGCCCCGCGCCGCGCGCCCAGCCCGTCGAGCGCGACCGCTTGCGGCTCGGCGTCGCTCGCGTCGAGCGCCAGCGCGTCGAGCAAGCGCGGCGCCGGATCGACCGTCATCACGTCGACCGCGCGTCCGCCGAGCGCGTCACCGATCGCGATCGCGGCGCTGAGCGTGGTCTTGCCCACGCCGCCGGGTCCCAGGCAGATGACCAGGCGGCGATCGCCCAGCGCCCGCGCCAGATCGAACGATGGCGTCTGCGGCTTCATCGCGCGGGCGGCGCGGCGCCCTCGAGCAGACCGGCCGCGAGCGCGGCGCTCATCGCAGCGAGCTCGCGCGCGCCGATCTGCGCCGCGTATTGCATCGGCAATTCCACCACCTCGAGTCCCGCGCGCTTGAGCTCGCGGCGGGCGTGCACGGCGAATTCGGCGGCGGCGCGGCGCCGTTGGGCGAGCGCGCGATGGCCGCCGAGAGCCGCCATCCGATCGATTTCGGCGGATGTGAAGAGTGCGGGCGCGACGCCGTTGAGAATCGCGCTGATCGATTCGATCCCGAGTCGGTCGTGCAGCGTGCCGGCCGCCGCGATCGCCTCGCGCAATGCCAGCTCCTCGGGCAGCACGGTCAGCACGACGCCGAAGCGATTGCGATCGGCCAAAAATTCCTCGACCGCGCGGGCCAGCCGGTTGAGCGTGCCGATTGGCGCGAGACTCTCGATCGTCCGGGCGACGCCGAGCAGTTCGAGCGCATGGCCGGTGGCCGGCGCGTCGATCACGGCGAAGCGATCTTCCAGTGCGGCGCGTCCGGCGATCAGCCGCAGCCGGTCGATCATCAGGAAGGCTTCCAGGCCGGGCAGCGCGGCCGTCACGTAGCCGAAGGTCCGGCTCTTGAGCATCCGGCGCGAGATCGCGCGCAGCGGCACGATGCGCTGGATAAACGCCTCGAGCTCGGCGCGCGGCGTCAGCGTCGCGAGTTCGAGCGCACCGTCGAGGATCGTGGTCGCGCTCCCAGGATAGTTCGTCCCCACGCGCACGTCCGGCGCGACCCGCGCATCCGGTGCGGCGCCCGCCTGATGGCCCAGAATGCGCGCTGCCGATTGCCGCCCGTCGAGGTCGGCGAGCGTGGTCGGACGCCGCCGCGCCATCGCGCAGGCCAGCGCCGCGGCGACGGTGCTCTTGCCCGTGCCGCCTTTGCCGGTCACGAAAATCAGTCGCGGCAACGCCATCGGCTAGAATCTAGGCGCGGCCGTGCGCCTAGTCCACCCCGAGCGTTTTTCACGGCGATCGCGGCCGCCGATCGCTGCCGCCGCCGTCGCGCGCGCGCCAGACGCTTGCGCATCGCCTGGCGAACGCGGCACGCTGGGTCCGACGTGGCGACGACCGATCCATCCGCGGCGCTGAATGCTCTATCCGGCGCAAAATCTTGCGCATCGTCTGACGCGCCATCGGGCACTGCGGCAACAGCGCTCGCGATGGCCTCGATGCTGCTCGGGATTCCGCCGCGCCAGATCGCGTTGTTCAAGTCGCTGATCGAGTCCTACGATAATCTCGTCACGATCCGCACCGAGGATCCGCACAACCATCGCATGCGGCTCTACTATGCGCCCGAGTCGGCCGCCGAGGTCGAGGAACTGATCGACTCGCTGACCGGCGAATTTTCCCTCAGCCGCCTCGCCTGACCTCAAGCCGCGCGGACGTTGACCGCGTAATCGCGGCCGGCCCACGCGCCCGAGGCGTGCCAGCGGAAGGTGAAGCGCAGCGGCGCGCGATCGCCCGGCGGGAATTCCACGTCGACGTAATGCAGCGCGACGGCGGTGGTGGTCGAGTTGCTGTCGTGGAGGGTGCGCCATTCGTCCTTGCTCCAATGGAGCATGAAGGGCTCGAGCGCCTGGATGCGCAGGGTGGCGCCGGCTGGAATCGACTGGACCTGGCGATTCTCTTTCCACACTTCGAGGTTGCCGCGTGCGCGGCCGTGCAAGTAACGCGCGGCGACTTCGGGAATCAGATCGAAAACCCGTTCGTCGGCGATCGATCGCAGCAGCTTGATATACTCGGCATGCGCCCACATCAGGGGCATCGCGGCGCCGGTCGGCTTGCCGAAGTACAGCCGCGCGTGGTCGTTGTCGGCGCGATCCCAGATCTGCTCGGGCAGCAGCTTGGTGGGCGTGGCGAAATTCTCCATCGCGCGCAGATACGGCGTCGCGTCGCGGCCGGCCGCCAGCTCGTAATGGCCGCGCTCGCCGGTCAGCAGCGGCCACGGCCGCCCGGTGCCCCAGACGTCGAACGGGCCGCCGTCGTCGCGCTGCCCGTAGCCGTCGTGATTGTAGCGCCGCCAGCATGGCCCGGCCGGAAAGTCGGTCTTGAGCACGGCGTCGATCACGCGCAGCGAATCCTCCATCAGCGGGTCGCCACCGCGGCGGATTCCGTAGCGCACCAGCTCCAGGAAGCCGCCGTCGACGATCTCGCCGGCCGGATACTGCCAGCGCGCGCCCGGCGCACGGTTGCGAATCGGCACCAGGCCGTGATCGGGACTTTCGTCGGGCGACGGATTGTTCACGTCTTCCGGATTGATCCGGATGTAATGGCGCGCGATGCCCGGCACCAGCGTGCCCTGGTTCGTTACCGTCCACGCCTCGACGTGCGCCTCGATAAAGTCGGCGTACTCGGCGAGATAGGCCGCCGAGGCCTCGTCGCCGCGCAGCCGGGCAAAGGCCGCGGCACAGACCAGCGCCGCGATATTGCTCGCCAGGGTTGAGGGCGAGTAGCCGGTATTCTCTTCCCAGCGCTCCTGCGGAGTCGCCGGTCCGTGGCTGATCAGGTATTGCGCCGCCTTGAGCACCATCGGGTACGGATCGAAGTCGGCCAGCGCACCGGCCGTATGCAGCCGCCACGCGAGCATGATCGGAAAGGCCACCTCGTCGAGCTGGATACCGCTCCAGTAGGGGTCGCCATCGACCCAGAAATTCTGCGCGAAGCCGCCGTCGCCCTGCTGCGTGCAGGCCAGGTAGATGAGCGCGCGCAAGGGGGTCGAGGTGTCGCCCGCCGCGAGCAGTCCGGTGGCGCTGTTAACCATGTCGCGCGTCCACACCAGATGGTAGCCGCCGAGGTCCTCGTCGCCCTTGATTTCGCCCCACGGAATGCTCAGCGACGCGATCAGCGCGCCCGGATAGCTTTTGTCCTCGTGCGCCATGATCAGTTCGCGGCTGCGCCGATAGAGCATCCCGCCGTCGCCGGTGACCCGCTCCAGCGGATGCAGCCGGCGCACCGCGCGTTCCCATTGCTCCAGGAAGCGCGTGCGATGCTCGATAAAGGGCAGGCCGATCGACTGAAACAGATTGGTCACCGCGCGATGCAGCGATCGGCCAAAGGCCAGCCCGATCGTGAAGTGATAGGCGCCGCGCAGATCGATCTCGCCGGTCAGCGCCAGGTTGCCGTCGGTGGCCGCGGCGAACTCGTGGATCATCTTGTAGCCGTGCGCGAGGTCCTGCCAGCCGTCGGTCGTGCCGACGTAGCCGCATGATCGGCGCACGAACGGGGCCGTCGCCGCCAGCGCCAGCCATGTGCCGCCCTTATTCGCGGTCAGGAATTCGCGCCCCGCGATCGACGCCGCATTGCCGTTGTTGCCCCATCCGCCCACCTCCAGATGCGGCGCGAGCAGCACGTACACGTGCAACTTCTTAAGGAAGTCGGGGTTGCCTTCGAGTTGCGTGTCGATCAGCACGCACGGCTGATGCGGATCGGTGATCACCTCGGCGATCAACTTGTAGCGCCCCTGCGGATCGGCATTGGTCATGCGCACGCCCAGGCCGTGGCGCCCGAGGTATTCAATACTGGTTGCGAGATGGCGATGGGCGTCGTGGAAGAACGTCTCGCCGTCGGTCACCAGGAACTGGAGATCGCGGATTTGCGGCCGGTCGAGCGTCGGAAAATAGATCTCGCTCAGCACCCCGCGCGAGACCGTGAACCAGATGCGGCTCGAGGTCGAGTAGGCGGTGCCGATAATGTCCTTGGCGCTGTGCGTCCAGCGCGGCTTGATTCCCGGTCCGCCGTCCGCGACGGGCGCATATTCGAGACTGGCCATAATTTGTGAAATCCCTTCCCCGCAATGCTACGCGCGTTGATTCAATGTTAGCGCCAGGGTTCAGCCGGCCCCCGCGACACCCTCCGCCGGGCTCTGCCGCGCGCGAAAGAAGTACGCCACCAGCACGCTCAGCCCGTACAGCGCGAGCAGCGGCGCCGCCAGCAGAAACGGCGACACCATGTCGGGCGGCGTCAGCGCCACCGCCACGACGAAGATCGCCAGCACCGCGTAGCGGAAATACTTAATCATCATGCGATAGTCGATGAGCCCCAGGCGGGTCAGGAAAAACGCGAAGATCGGCATCTCGAAGGTGATCGCGAAGGCGATCAGCAGCTTGGCCGAAAACGCCAGGTATTCGCTGATTCGCAGCGTCGGCGTCACCCCGATGCTCGCGTACTGATCGAGGAAAAACGCGTAGCCGATCTTGAACACCACCGCCCAGCAGAAATAACCGCCGGCCAGAAAAAAGATCGTCGCGAACAGCACGAACGGCAGCGCCATCCGCCGCTCGGATTCGTACAAGCCCGGCGCGATGAATTTCCAGATTTCGTAAAATACCACCGGGCTCGCGATAAACAGTCCCGCGATCAGCGCGACTTTCATCTTGGTGAAAAACGCCTCGCCCACCCCGGTGCCGATCAGCAGCACGGTCTTGCCGTGGGCCGCCGCATGCAACGGCCAGGTCAGCGCCGCAAATAGCCAGTCGGCGCGGAAGTAGGCGATCAGAAAGCCCACCGCAATCGCGATCACCGAACGAATCAGCCGACCGCGCAGTTCCTTGAGATGCTCGAGCAGCGGCATTCGCGCGCTCTCGGCGCCAGCCGTGCTCTCGATCCGCGCGCTTGCGGCAGGCACTGGCGGCGGAGACTGCGGCGGCGACGCTGCGGCCGGCGATGCGGATGGTTGCGGGTCTGGCGGTGGCGGCAGCGACGGTGCGGCCGGTGCCGCGACGGGCGGCGCTTCGCGATCGTCGGGCGGGCCGCCCGCCCCCGCCGCGGGCGGCGGCGCTCCGCCGGGCGGATTGATCTCGTCGCTGGCCATGCCGGTCGGGGGGCGTTATCGTGGCGCCGTGGGATCGGCGGACGTGCCAGCTTGGGCGGATTCGGCGGCGGCAGCCGGCCGCATTGTAGCGGATGGCGGGGGCACGGCTGCGGCCGCCGGCCGTATCGCGTCGGCCATCGGATTGACCGCGCGCGCCGGACGCGCGGCGGCCGGTTCGTCGATTACGCCGCTCAGTTCGCGCACCACCATGTTGCTCGCCAGGCGCAATTCACGCAGGATTTTACCCACGCCGCGCATCACGTCGGGCAGATTGTCCGGCGGAATCACGATTAGCGCGATCACTAGAATTACGATTATTTCCACGATTTCCCGACGCTACGTCAGTTCCGCTGCCGCCCGGCTTGGCGATCGCTTTGCCGCCAGCGCACCGCGTCGATCCATCCGGCCGCCACGGCCTGCCCGTCCCGCAATGATCGTGAAGCCGTCCGTGGGTGTCAAACGATGAACCGCACCGCGCTCATCGCCGACCGCTGCTACCTCGATCATTTTGGCGGCCGACTTCATCCGGAACGCCCGGAGCGCGTCGCCGCGATGATCGCGATGGCCGCAGGGCTTAAGCGCGCCGGTCTGGCGACGCTCGCCCCGCGCGAGGCGACCACTGCCGAGCTTGAACTCTGCCACGGCGCCGAGTACGTCGCCACGGTCGCGCGCACCGCCGGTCTCGCGCACACCAGCTTCGATCCCGATACCCACACTTCGCCCGCGACCTTCGCCACCGCCCGGCTGGCCGCCGGCGGCGTGCTGACGGCGGTCGAGGCGGTGCTCGGCGGCGCGGCGCACAACGGTTTCGCGATCGTCCGTCCCCCCGGCCATCATGCGCGTCCGGACCACGCGATGGGCTTTTGCTTCTTCAACAACGTCGCGATTGCGGCGCGGTACCTGATCGAGCGCCACGGCCTCACGCGCGTGCTGATCCTCGACTGGGACGTCCATCACGGCAACGGCACGCAGGAGATTTTTTATCCCTCGCCGCAAGTCCTCTACATCTCGACCCATCAGTCGCCGTTCTATCCGGGCAGCGGGATGTTCGACGAAATCGGCGCGGGCGCGGGCGCCGGCTTCACCGTTGACGTGCCGCTGCCGGCCGGCTTCGGCGACGCCGAATACCTGCGCATCTTCGACCATCTGCTGATGCCGATCGCGCGGCAGTTCAAGCCCGAGTTCGTCCTCATTTCGGCCGGCTTCGATTGCCACTACCGCGATCCGCTGGGCGGGATGCGCGTGACCGCCGAGGGCTTCGCCGCGATGACCCGGCGGATGAAGCGGCTGGCCGCCGAGAGCTGCGGCGGCCGGATGGTCGCGGCGCTCGAGGGTGGCTACGACCTGCAGGCGCTCGAAGAGGCGGGCCGCGCCGTGATCGACGAACTCGGCCGCGACGACGCCGAGCCGATCGTGCCGGTGGCCGGTGGCGAACGCGCCATCCCGGTCGTTCAGCGCGGCAAATATTTCCATCAGCCGTTCTGGAAGCTCGATTGAGCGATCGCGCGCCGCTGCGCCTTGCCGCGCTCGGCCCCGGCGCGCCGCGCGAGTTTACGCTCGATCGCGATCGCCTGACGGTCGGCGCCGCGCCCGGCAATGACCTGCTCATCGAGGTGACGACGGTGTCGCGCCGCCACGCCACGCTCGAGCGCCGCGCCGGCGCCTGGTGCGTCGTCGACCATAATTCGACCAACGGGACCTTCGTCAACGGCGTGCGCATAAGCGGCGAAGCGCCGATCAAGCCCGGCGACGAATTGTGCTTCGGCACGGCGCGCTACAGCCTGATCCGTCCGCCGCCGCGCCCGCGCCGCCGCCGCGTCACCTACGCCGCGATCATCGCGCTGGTCTTTGCCGGTGGCTTCGCGATCGCCGAATACCTGATCAACTGGGACCGCCTCGAAGGCGCTCGATGGGCCGGTGCTCCGGCGTCGCCACCGGCCGCCGCGCCAGCGGCGCGATCGCCGATACCCGTCGCCTCGCCGGCGCCATCCACGCTCGCGCGCGCGATGCCGTCCGTTCCCGCGCCGATCGCGTCAGTCGTGCCTGAGGCGACGCCCGCGCCAGCCGCCGCCGAAGCGGATCCGCCGTGGCTCGCCGCCGTCAATCGTTACCGCACGCAAAGCGGTCTCGCGCCGGTCGCCAACGACGCGACGACCAGCCGCGGTGACCAGAATCACGCGCGCTACCTGGTCGAGAACTTCAAGGATTCGATCAGCCGCGGCATCAGTACGGGTGCCGCGATGCATCGCGAGGACCCCGCCAACCGCTGGTACACCCCCGCCGGCCAGGCGGCCGCCAACGCCAGCGACGTCGCCGAATGGCCCGGGCCGGCGCCGCCGCCCTCACCGCTGTGGGCGCTCGACGGCTGGATGAGCGGGCCGTTCCATCGCGTCTCGATCCTCAACCCCAGGCTGCGCAGTGCGAGTCTCGGTAGCTGGTGCGAGGGCGCCGTGTGTGTGGTCGCGCTCAACGTCGTCGCCGGGGCGGCCGTGACCGCGATCGGCACGGCGATGCCCAATCCGGTGCGGTTTCCGGCTCCGGACAGCACGCTCACGATGAATTCGTCGGAGGGCGAATGGCCCGATCCGCTGAGCGCCTGTCCCGGCTACGCCGCGCCGAGCGGCCTGCCGATCACCCTGCAGGTGGCGCTCTTTCGCGCCGTCAAGCTCGATAGTTTCTCGCTCGCCCTCGACGGCGCCGCGCTCAGCCCGATCGAGGCCTGCGGTATCGACGCCTCCAGCTACGTCAGTCCCGACCCCGAGGCTCAGCGCCGCGCGCGCGGAACCCTGAGCGCCTATGGCACCGTGATCGTGGTACCGCGCCAGCCGCTGGCCGCCGGGCGCTATACGGTCGCGATCACCGCCGACGGCCAGTCCTATAGCTGGTCGTTTACGATCGCCCCCGCCGCGGATTAGGCGTCGAACGGATGAAGAACGTCACCGCCAAAGAACGGAAAATTGTTTCACGTGAAACATCGCTTCGAGTAGATCGAGCGAAAGGTGAAAAAATTCATCCTTGCGCGCGGTGCGCCGGTTGCGGCGATCCGCGGGGCGTTGTCGATGGCGCCTCGGCCATGATATTCCCACTAGAGCCGATGCCGTCGAAACCGGGGCGTCGGCCGGTTACCCGCAGGAGGCTGGTATGAAGATCTCGATGTTCCATCTGATGCCCTACCGTGATTTGCCGGCGGATTTCGAAAAGCGCTACCAGTCCGTATGGGTCGATCCGCCCTTCTGGGAGTTGGCCGATCCGGCCAGGGTGGGTCAGTATTACAACTGGACGCTCGACGAGCTGACCTACGCCGCCAAGGCCGGCATGGACGGTATCTGCGTCAACGAACATCATCAGAATGCCTACGGTTTCATGCCCAGCCCCAACCTGATGGGCTCGGTGCTGGCCCGCGCGACCAACGGCCTCAACTGCGCGGTGGTCCAGATGGGCGCGACGCTGCCGACCACCAACCCACCGATCCGGGTCGCCGAAGAGTACGCGATGCTCGATTGCATCAGCGGCGGACGCCTGGTCGCCGGGATGCCGCTGGGCACCCCGATGGACGCCAATCTCTGCTACGGCATCACCCCGATCGAGCATCGCGAACGCTACTATGAGGCGCACGATCTGATCATGAAGGCGTGGCAGTCGCGCGAGACCTTTGCCTGGAATGGCAAGTACTTCAAGCTGCCGATGGTCAACCTGTGGCCGCGCCCGATCCAGCAGCCCCATCCGCCTGTCTGGGTGCCCGGCGCGGGCAGCCTGAGCACCTGGGACTTCGCCGCCAAGCACGACCATTGCTACTGCTTTCTCAGCTACTACGGCAACAAGCTGGGCAAGCGCGTGATGGACGGTTTCTGGGAATTCGTCGCCAAGAGCAATCTCGATCCCAATCCGTACCGCGCGGGCTTCCTGCAACTGGTGGTGGTGGCCGAGACCGACGCGCAGGCCGAGAAGGACTACTACAAGCACATCAGATATTTCTACGATAAGTCGCTGCACATCCTGAACGAATACCAGATGATCCCGGGCAACCAGGACTATCGCAGCCTGACCAACAGCGTGAAGAACCTGCTGCCGATGCAGCTCGACCTGATGAATTCCGTGGCCAACTGGAAGTACAAGGATTTCGTCGACAACCAGTTCGTGATCGCGGGCAGTCCGGCCACCGTGCGCGATCAACTCAAAGAGGCGGTCAAGAATCTGCGCGTCGGCAACCTGATGGTCCTGCTGCATATCGGCTCGATGCCGCATGAGCTGACGCTCAAGAATATCGACCTGTTCGCCAAGGAGGTCGCGCCTCATTTCCGCAACGTCTGGGACGAGGACGGCTGGGAGAACAAGTGGTGGCCGCAGGCGCTGCGCGGCAAGATCAATCAGCCCGGGGCGGGCCACGGCACCGGCGCGGAGTTGCGCGCCGGCAAATAGGCACGCCGCGACGGCTGACGGCGACGGGGCAATGGCGCCGTGCGCTTTCGGGCGCGCGGACGCCGCGAATGGATTCGCGAAAAATTTCAAGCGAGACAGAGAGCACAAGCAATCATGGCTGCCACTTCGGAACAGACCCTCAAACTCTGGGAAGACAAGGTCACCGCGCACGTCAAGGTCGCCGGCTCCGGTCCGGCGCTGGTCTACCTGCACAGCGGCTATGGCCTGGTATGGGATGAGTCGCTCGATCTGCTCGCGCGCGATTTCACGGTCTACGCGCCCGAGCATCCGGGCACCAGCGCCGGTGACCCCGACGCGGTCAAGCCGCTCGATGACGTCTGGGACCTGGTGCTCTATTACTACGAGCTGTTCGATAAGCTCGGCCTCGAAGCGCCGGCGGTAGTCGGCCATTCGTTCGGCGGGATGGTCGCGGCGGAAATCGCTGCCAACAATCCGCGCCGCGTGAGCCGCCTGGTGCTGATCGACGCGCTCGGCCTTTGGCGCGACGATACGCCAATCAAGAACTACATGGTGACGCCGCAGGCGCAGCTCGACGTGCTGATGTTCGCGGACCCGAAGCACCCCGCGCGCAAGCATGTCTCGATGAACCTCGAGGATGCCGAATCGATCATTCGGCTGACCTGGGCGCTCGGCTGCACGGGCAAATACATCTGGCCGATTCCCGACAAGGGGCTGCGCAAGCGCGCGCATCGCATCACCGCGCCGACGCTGCTCATCTGGGGCAAGCAGGACGGGCTGACCAAGCCGATCTACGCCGAGGAATTCAAAAAGGTCATCCCCAATTCGCGCGTCGAATTGATCGACCATGCGGCGCACATGGCGCAACTCGAGCAGCCGGCCGCCGTCGCGAAGCTGGTACGCGAGTTCCTGAAGCACTGAGCCCGCACAGTTCAATCGGTCGTCATCCGATGGCGTCGGCGATTCCGCCGGCGCCATCGTCGTTTGTGCTGGCATCTCGCGATATAGCGGCATCTCCCAATTTGCTCCTAACATTTCCAATGTTAGGAGCAAATTGACTTCTATCAGGGCTTCATCTACTAATCTTGGAGAAGTTAGTAGCAATTTGGTAAGAGCTAACCAGCTGATATTACTGATGAAATTGCGCATTGCGCCGATGCCGTTCATCTGGCGCAAGTAGGGCGGGCTGACCAAGCCTATCTACGCCGAGAAGTTCAAAAAGCTCATCCTCAATTCGCGCGTCGAATTGATTGACCACGCGGCGCACATGACGCCGCTCGAACAGCCGGCGGTTGTCGCGAAATTGCTGCGCGACTTCCTGAAGTACTGAGCCCAGCCACGGCCCGCCACTAAGTTCGGCAATTAGGCGCTCAGTAATCGGCTGATTTCGCGACCATGTGGACGGCTTATGAAAAAAGAAGTTCTGGCAGTTTGCGCAGTTTTTGCTCTCATCCTTCCTGCCATAGTTCGAGCCAGCCAATTCGAATTACCCGCTCCTTCCGCAAGTCCTATGGGGCCAAGTAACAACGTGTTGGAATTACCTCCGCTGCTCGGTCCTACGCTGCCGGCGGCGCCACCTGTTTTGCAGAAACCAGAAATTCCATCTCCCTTCCTAGGCTGTTGGACAGCGAGTCCGGATAAGTTTGATTCTGTAGTCTCTTCATTCGGGAGCGTCACGGTGGGGTCTCCTGGCAAGATCGTTTTCTGCTATCGATCAGATCATATCGAGGTACCGGAAGCGGAAATTTCCTTCAGCGCTGGCGATTGGATCAAAAATGTTGCCTTCCACCTCGGGCTTGGGGTGACCACTGCGACGATCGATCCACAGGGCATCACCACGAGCATTTATGAAGTTACTGATACGCAGATTCACGCACGGACATTCATTCCCATGGACGTGACCGAGCGGCTTCTCTACCTATTGCCAATCACAAAGCCAACGATGCTCGTTGATGAGGAACTGGCGACGCTGATCAATTCCGACACGATCCTTGTGCAAGCACGCCAAGCGTTGGACATGCCAGGAATGCATAGCGTCAGGATGTGGCACGCTGAGTTTCACAGAATTGGCCAACTGGGGGCTTCCTTCTGAAATTCCGGCTTCATGGAAGCAGCAGATGTCTAGCCATACAAAGAAATCAGTTCCTTCAAAAATCGACGAACTGCTGGTTTCGCTGGATCTTGGACGGGCACGGACTCCTAATGAATTAGCGGCCCTCGCTGCTGAAATCAGGGCGGCGTTTGAAGAGTCTCAAGAGCTTAGGAAAATATCCCGGCCCCCGCGAAGTCTGTGGAAAAAGTACAGAGAAGAGGTGCTTCCCCTGACCCACTTTGTACAACATTTATTTCCAGACCGTCAGGACGTCCTGTGTCAGCCAAATCTAAAAGATAGTGGAAATTACGACGCGACTATCACTTTTCCCGGTGGGGCAAAGACAACGAGATTGTTCGTTGAATTCACCTATGCCACGGATGGTTGTAAGGACTCGCTGCGAATGGAGGTTTTGAACTGCAAAGGTCGGGTGAATGCGCTCGGAGAAGTCACCTCCTCCGGCACCAGGAACACGGGCCATCATATCGAGGTGCTGGATGAAGCTGTGCCGAGGTCGCGCATCGTGGAGAAGCACCAGCGCTTAATCATCGCCCGAATCAAGGCCAAGGCGCGCAAAAAGTACGGTCCTGATCATATCCTCGTTGTCGTCTTCGACGATTTTGTGGGCTTCCGCTCCGACCAGGAGATTGCAGATCTAAAGTCGTCCATTGCGTCAGAGATCGACCTCTCGACGTTGGACTTCAGGAGTCTTTATCTTCTCGGCTTCTCGGGCAAGACTCTCTCGGAGTTGAAGTTGCGACGCTGACAGCGGCTTACACTCGCCGGGTGCTTTACATCGCGCAGGCAGAGATGCTTGATTCGCCGCGGGGGCGGAGAGGCGGGCAGTCGCGGAACATACCCATGAGGGTTGCGCGGGCGGCGTCGCTCGAATAACAAAGAGGGATTGCTTTGGAGCCCAGATGGACTCACTGATGAATCAGACCAATTTGCGAGTCACAGACATATCGACGACTACCCGGTGATATATCGAAACTGAATTAATGAAGAATCGAATCACGCCAATCACCTGCGCCCTTATCCTGGCGCTCATTTCAATCGGCGCCATCACTCCGGGCGCGAAGGCAGCTACCATGGACGGACTTCCCGTGCGCAACACAGGCCATTACGCAATTATCGACACCGACCGCGGCGTGGTCGTGGTTGAACTCTACCCGGCGGTCGCGCCCAAGACCGTCGCCAATTTCGAGAAGCTCTCCAAGGACGGCTTCTACAACAAGCTGACCTTCCATCGCGTGGAACCCGGCTTCGTGGTCCAGGGCGGCGACCCGCAGGGCAACGGGACGGGCGGTCCGGGCTACGAAGTCCCGGCCGAGATCAGCACCACCGAGCATCATTTGCGCGGCACGATCGCGATGGCGCGGACCAGCGACGCGGTCAATCCGGAACGCAAATCGAGTGGCAGCCAGTTCTACATCTGCCTGGCCCCGGCGCCGTTTCTCGACGGCCAGTACACGCTGTTCGGCGGCGTGGTCGAAGGGATGGCGGTAGTCGATCAGATCAAGGTTGGCGACCACATCAAAAAGATCACGCTGAGCGACCAGTTGCCGAAGTAGGCGACGCGCCATGGCCGCGGGAGGAAGCGGGCCCCCGGGCGGGCCCTACTTCACCGTCGATCTCCATCTGCATACCAGCCGCGGCAGCGCCGACTCGAACCTGTCGCTCAAGGATCTGGTCGCGCGTGCCGCGCAGATCGGGATCGGCGCGGTCTGCATTACGGAGCACGATAACGCCTGGGATCTGCGCGAGCTGGTGGCGATCGCCGCCGACTCGGGCGTGATCTTCATTCGCGGGATGGAGGTCACCACCGAGATGGGCCATATCGGCGTCTTTGGGCTTACCGAGTACGTCGGCGGCATCTACAAGCTGCGTGAACTGCGCAAGGTGGTGGACCGGCTGGGCGGCATCATGGTCGCCAATCATCCGTTCCGCTACAAGCTCGACCCGCGCTTCTCGTTCATCAATCACGATGACGAGGCGATCGATCCGTCGCGTCCCGAGACCGCCGCGAAGCTCGAGATCTTCGAGGTCTGCGACGCGGTCGAGACCCTCAACGGGGCCTGCTCGGAAGAAGAGAACCAGTTTGCGCTCAAAGTCGCGAGGCATCTGGGGCTGGCCGAAGTGGCCGGCTCGGACTCCCATTCGGCCAATTCGGTGGGCTGCGTGACGACCCTGCTGCCGCATCCGGTGGCCAATGAGCGCGAGCTGATCGAGGCGATCAAGGCGCATAAGAGTTGCGCGGGGCGCGGCCTGCTGACCGGCGCGGTTGCCCCGTTTGAAATCCCGGCCTGAGCGCGCGGCGGCGCGAGTCCGGGGCGAATCCGGCGCGAATCCGCCAAATGGCGCGCGGCGGGCGCTACTTTCTGGCGCGCGATCGGCGCTATTTTCATTCCCACAGTTGTTTAGATTGGCGGCCACGGGATAAGATCGGGCGCGATCCCGCATCACCTATGGCAACCAACCGTGACCGATTCGCGCTGATCGAACGCATCACCACGATCGGCAGCGAAGCGCCCATCGATCTGCGCGAAACCCTTGATCGCATCGTCACCACGATCGCCGCCGAGATGGAGGTCGAGGTCTGCTCGCTCTACGTCTTCGATCCGCAGCGCGAACGGCTCATCCTGCGCGCCACGGTCGGGCTCGACCGCGACTCGGTCGGGCGGGTCTCGATGCGGGTGAACGAGGGGCTGGTCGGACTCGCGGTGGAATCGGCGGGGCCGGTGGTGGTCGAGGACGCCATGAGCCATCCGCGCTACAAATACTTCGCTGAGACCGGCGAGGAACGCTATCACACGTTCCTCGGCGTGCCGGTGCAGGAAGGGCGGCATCCGCCGCTCGGCGTGCTGGTGGTGCAGACCCTGCGGCGGCGCAAATTCGGCAAGGAAGAGGCGCGTCTGCTCAAGACCGCGGCCAGCCAGGTAGCGCAGATTCTGACGCATTTCCAGTTGCGCGAAACGCTCGCGACCAAGGAGAAGGAGCGCGACGAGTATCGGCGCCGGATGATCGACGCGAACCGGCTGCTCAAGAGCTATGAAAAGGTCGGCGGCACGACCCGCGTGGCCGCGCCGGTCAAGGTGCGCCGGCCGCGCCTGGTCGGCCTGCCGGCGTCGCCCGGATTCGCTCGCGGCATGGCCCACGTGGTCGGCACCTTTCTGAGCTCGATCGATCGCAACCTGCGCGCGCGGGACGCGAAGGCCGAGTCGAAACGGCTCGACGAGGCGCTGGTCCGATCGCGCGGCGAACTGGCGGCGCTGAAGGTGCGGATGGCGCCGTTGATGCCGGAGTCGGACCTCAAGATTTTCGACGGCCATCGGCAGATTCTCGACGACGACGAATTCATCGGCCGCATCCGCGAAGCGATCAAGACCGGCTTCGCGGCCGAGAGCTCGCTGTTCCGCGTGATCGACGAGTTGAGCGCGCAGATGCTGGCGGTGGCCGACGGCTACCTGCGCGAGCGCGCGACCGACTTTCGCGACATCGGCCATCGCGTCCTGCGCCATCTGCGCCAGGAGGACAAGAAGGGCGCGTTCGCCAAGGCGACGATCCTGATCGCCGAGGAGCTGACGCTCTCGCAATTGACCCTGGTCTCGCACGAGAACCTGGCCGGTATCGCGCTGCAATCGGGCGGCGTGACCTCGCATGCGGCGATTCTGGCGCGCGCGTTCGAGATTCCGACGGTGGTCGGCGTCGAGCATCTGATGGAGTCGGTGGCCGAGGGCGACGGCCTGGTGCTCGACGGCAACTCGGGCATCGTCTACGTCAATCCATCGACCGACATCGAGCGCGAATACCAGGTGCTGACCAAGCGCTACGACGCGTTCCGCAAGGAGCTGATGACCGGGCCCGAGACGCTGACCGCCACCCGCGACGGCCATCGGGTGCAGATGCTCGCGAATATCGCGCTGCTGGCCGACGTGCCGCTGGCAATTCGCTACGGTGCCGAGGGAATCGGGCTGCTGCGATCGGAATTTTCATTTCTGACCTACGAGGATTTTCCCGACGAAGATCAGCAGCTCACGCTCTACAACCGGATGCTCGAGGCGGCCGGCAAGCGCCCGGTGACGATCCGCACGCTGGATATCGGCGCGGACAAGTATCCGCCGTATCTGCGCGTCCCGCGTGAGGAGAATCCGTTTTTAGGCTGGCGATCGATCCGGATTTCGCTCGAGCTGGCGAGCATTTTCAAGGTCCAGTTGCGTGCGATCCTGCGCGCCGCGGCACATCACGACGTGCGCATCCTGTTCCCGATGATCTCGAGTATCGAGGAGCTGCGCCGCGCGCGCGAGCTGCTGGCCGAGGCCCAGGCCGAACTCTACAAGGAGGGGCTCGAGCACAATCCGGATATCCCGGTCGGGATCATGGTCGAGGTGCCGGCGGCGGTCTGGCTGGCGCCGCGGCTGATGCGCGAGGTCGATTTCTTTTCCATCGGGACCAACGACCTGATCCAGTATCTGCTCGCCGCCGACCGCAATAATCCCAAGGTCGCCCATCTCTACGAACCGCTCCATCCGGCCGTGCTCTCGGCGATCGCCGAGGTGGTCAACGTCGCGCGCGGAGCGGGCAAAGAGGTCTGTATTTGCGGCGAGATGGCGAGCGATCCGATGGCCACGCTGTTGCTGCTCGGGATGGGGCTCGACCAGTTGAGCCTGAGCCCGGTGTTTATCCCGGTGGTGCGCAAGCTGGTGCGCGACAGCGACTACCAGACGGCGCGCCATCTGGCCCATGCGGTGCTGCAAATGGTTTCGGTCCAGGACATCAAGGGATACCTGATCGAACGCTACCGGGAGCTGGGCCTAATCCATTTGGTGGAGATGTACCGGTGAGGTGCTCCATGGTCTTGATTTATCAACAAAAAAAAGATCAAATCGCGAGTTATTCACAGGTTCCCGCGGGACCCAATTATTGACTTTACTGGTTGCGCTTAGTTAACTCTGACCGTTCGGTTAGAGTCGTCTCGCGGATTTGTGTAAAGTGGGGCGGTAGAGGAGTATTCGATGGTCCTAGTCTTAAGCATATTCGGCTTTCTGGTGGGTGCGGGGGTGATCCTGTATCTGCTGCTCGGCCGAAATCGTTATGGTGGAGACCGCGCGGCGCCGCTCCTGCAAATTGCCGCAAATCCGGGTGCGCTGGCCGCGGCCACGCTTAAGCCTGAGCCGTGCCGCACGATCCGGGTCTATTTCATCAAGCCTTCGCGTTACGACGAGGAAGGCTACGTCCAGTTCTATCGCTTCGGCGTTCAGCCCAACAACACGCTGACGGTGCTGAAGGCGCTCAACGAAAGCTACAACCGGCGCTACTCGATCGAGCGCAACGTCTATCTCGACACCGTCATCTGGGACGAGATCTGCGACGGCATCGTGAGCCCCGAGACCATCGACGCGATCAAGGAAAAGGCCCAGGAAGACGGCGTCGAGCTGGTCATGGGACTGGCGGGCGTGCAGTCCAACCAGTATCCGCGCGGACGCGATCTCGCGCTGCAATTCGTCGCGCATGGCTTGCGCACGATGATGGGCGGGTTCCACGTCAGCGGCTATCCGGAATCGCGCGACTTCCTGCATAGCTGCGGCATCACGACGATCGTCGGCGAGGCCGAGAACCTGTGGGGCCAGATCATCGAGGATCTGCTGCGTGGAGACTTGCAGCCCAACTACGCGGTGACCGACGGCATCCGGGCCAAGACCGGCCAGGCCGATATCATCGTGCCGGTGATCACCGACGCGCAGCTACCGGTGGTAGACGATCGCTACCTGACGCGCTTTTTCGATCCGACCATGACCACCATCGACACCTCGCGCGGATGTCCGTTCACCTGCTCGTATTGCAGCGTGAAGAATGTGATGGGGCGCACGATGCGCTCGCGCGAGCCCAACTCGGTGGTCAACTGGGTGCGCGACGCGGCGCGCAATCACGGCATCACGTCGCTGTTCCTGGTCGATGACGATTTTTTCCGCAGCCCGCGCTGGGAGGAGATTCTGACCGGCCTGGTCGAGGTCAAAAAGGAATTTCCCGAGCTGTCGTTCATGATGCAGGTCGACGTCGACGCCTCATGCTACGCCAACACCGCCGAGGGCGAGACCGAGTCGGCCAAGCATCGGCGCAGCCGGCGCTTCGTCGAGCTGGCGGCGAAGGCCGGATGCTACCAGGCCTTCGTCGGCATCGAGTCGCTCAATCCCGACAATCTCAATCACGCGACCAAATACCAGAACACCGACGAGCGCCAGCATCGCCACAAAATCGAAGAGGTGCGCAAGCATGTCCTCGACAAGTACCGGCGGGTGGTCGACAACTGGCACAAGGTCGGCGTTTCGGTGCATGCCGGCTACATGCTGGGCTTCCCCTTCGACGGGCCGGACTGCGGACGAATCGCGGCCAAGACCCTGCGCAAGCTCGGCTTCGACATCGTGTCGTTCTTCATCATGACGCCGCTGCCCGGCACCGAAGACCAGGTGCGCTACGCCAAGGAAGGCAACATCATCGACTGGGACTTCAACAACCTCGACTCTCAGCATGTGACGCTGAGCCATGAGAAGCTTGACACCCAGACCTGGTACCAGGCCTATAGCGACGCCTTCCTCGGCTTCTATTCGATCGGCCGGCTGCTGCACACGATCTTCACGGTCGCGGGCGGCCGCTCGCTCGCGGCGGAAGCGCGCCGCGCGACGGTGCGCCAGTTCGTCTATTATTTCTTCAGCTACCGCCAAGGCCGCCATCCGATGGTCGGCGGGGTATGGCAGATTCGCCGGCGCGACGTGCGCCGCGGCGCGGTCGGCGACGAGGATGCGCGCCGCCAGTACCTGGGCGGGCTGCGCTTCGACGCGATCCTGCGCGGCGAGGGTGGCGGCTTCGCCGGCGCGCCGGCCTGATCGGCACCAAGAGATTAATCGAAACGATCGCCCACCGGCGCGGCACCGACGCCGCGCTGGTGGCGTTTTCCACAACGCGCGCCGCCGGGCGCTGCCCTTTGCCGCGCGACTTGCGCTATACTCGGTGGCAGTCCCGGCTATACTCGGCCGTATACGCCGTGCGGTATTCACTATGATGACCGACGCTCAAATCGACGCGCTCGCCACCCATCTGGTGCAGGGGCTGCTGGCGCGCGGCTCGATCAAGCCGAAAGTCGCGGAAAAAGATCTGATCGCATGCGTGGTCGAGATGCTCTCATCGAACTTCGAGACCGAGGCCAAGATCGACGACGAGGCCGACAAAATGGCCGAGGAGCAGGCGCGGCTCGATCCGCGGCTCGACGTGACGCGGTTGCGCGGGATGATCCGGCGGCGGATCGCGGAGAAAAAGAATTTCACGCTCTAGGGGAGGCTCTGCACAAGGCTCTGCTGTCACCCTGAGCGCAGCGAGCATGGGTCCCGGATCCGGGATTCTTCGCTGCGCTCAGGGTGACAACCAAACTTGTGCAGAGGTTCCCTAGGGAAGCTCTCCACAAGGCCGCAGGGAGGGGCGACGGCGATCCCATGAAACTCGGCGAAGACCGGATATTGTTTTTGGCCCGCGAAGCGCTCGCGCGGATGCGCGACGAGGGGCTGGTCGAGATCGCCAACTTCGCCGTCGCGCTGCGCCACGGACGCGAGATCCTGGCTGACTGGGCCGAGAAGGGCGACGCGATCGACGAGGTGGTGCGGCGCAAGATCCTGTCGATCAAGCGCGGCATCGTCGAGGGCGGCACGGAATGGAATATTCTCCACCGCCGCTATCGCGAAGAAGAATTGCGCAAGAAAGGCCCGCAGCGCTGAGGAACCTCTGCACAAGGCACTGCTGTCACCCTGAGCGTAGCGAATCCGGATCCGGGATCTTCGCTGCGCTCAGAATGGCAACCTAACTTGTGCAGAGGTTCCTGGCTATTCGCGCTCGTCGCTGGTCGCGAACAATCCCGATCCGTCAGCGGCCTGGACACTCTGCTAGACTCAAACCATGGACGCGAACGAATTCCTGAAGGCGGCCGACGAATGTCTGGGCCGGGTCGCCAAATGGCTCGAGACACTCGACCCGGACGAGGCCGACTACGCGACCGGCGACGGCGTGGTGACGATCGAGTTCGCCGACGGCGGCAAGTTCGTCCTGAGCCGGCAGGCGGCGACCAGCCAGATGTGGTTTGCGGCGGGCGCGCGCGCGTGGCATTACAACCGCGACGAAGCGACGGGCCGCTGGCGCGACGATCGCGACGGGCACGATCTCTATCTGCGGCTGGCGGAAGTGATCGCCGAAAAAATTGGCCACCCGGTCGAATTCAGCGGCTAACGAAGCTCCGCACAAGGTCCACGCAGTCATTCTGAGCGGAGCCGGGATTCTTTACGCCGCAGACTCCGTTCACCGTGAAAGCCACGAGTATCGCCGCGGCGACCAACCCGCCGCGCATCATCCGCGAAAACCCTGACATGCCCCTTTTCCACTGGCATCCGAGATCGTGGAGTCCTTGCTTTCGACGGGCGGGCTGGTAGGCTGTTGGATTGGCACTCGCCACATGGGAGTGCCAATTGACAATCCCAACGTCGTGGTTAAATTTCGGCCGGGAACCCCTGCGTCAGGGAAATTAAACAATTGTCATCAAGGAGGCTGCTGGTTCCAATGTCGAAAATCAGGCCACTAGGCGATCGGATACTCGTGAAGCGGATCAAGGAAGAGGAAAAGACCAAGGGCGGAATTATCATTCCGGATACCGCGAAGGAAAAGCCCCAGGAGGGCAAGGTGGTCGCGGTGGGCAAGGGCAAGGTCACCGAAGAGGGCAAGCTCGTCGCGCCTGACGTCAAGGCGGGCGATCGGATCCTGTTCGGCAAATATTCCGGCAGCGAGGTCAAGCTCGACGGTGAGGAGCACCTGATCCTGCGCGAGGACGACATCCTGGGCGTGCTCGAGGGATGACGAAGGGCCGCATCGTTTAAATTTCCGTAAATTCGAGGAGTGAGCTATGGCTGCAAAAATAGTACGTTTTTCGCAAGAAGCCCGCGAAAAAATTCTGAAGGGCGTCAATGTTCTGGCTGACGCCGTGACCGTAACGCTGGGCCCCAAGGGCCGTAACGTGGTGCTCGAGAAGAGCTTCGGCGCGCCGACCGTCACCAAAGACGGCGTGACCGTGGCCAAGGAAATCGAACTCGAAGACAAATTCGAGAACATGGGCGCGCAGATGGTCAAAGAGGTCGCCTCCAAGACCTCCGACGTGGCTGGTGACGGCACCACCACGGCGACCGTGCTGGCGCGTTCGATCTATACGGAAGGCATCAAGATGGTGGCGGCGGGCCACGATCCGATGTCGCTCAAGCGCGGCATCAATCGCGCGGTCGAGGCGATCACCAACGAGCTGAAGGCGCTGTCGAAGCCGACCAAGGATCGCCGCGAAATCGCGCAGGTCGGGACAATCTCGGCCAACAACGATTCGACCATCGGCGAGATCATCGCGGAAGCGATGGAGAAGGTCGGCAAAGAGGGCGTGATCACGGTCGAGGAGGCCAAGGGCCTCGAGACCACGCTCGAAGTGGTCGAGGGCATGCAGTTCGACCGCGGCTATCTCTCGCCCTATTTCGTGACCGATCCGGAGCGGATGGAGGCGCGGATCGAAGACGCCTACGTCCTGATCCACGAGAAGAAGATCTCCTCGATGAAAGATCTGCTGCCGATCCTCGAGGCGATTGCCAAGACCGGCAAGCCCTTCCTGCTGGTGGCCGAAGAGGTCGAAGGCGAGGCGCTGGCGACGCTGGTGGTCAACAAGATTCGCGGCACGCTGGCCTGCACGGCGGTCAAGGCGCCAGGCTTTGGCGATCGGCGCAAGGCGATGCTCGAGGATATCGCGATCCTGACGGGCGGCAAGGTGATCGCGGAGGAGCTGGGGCTCAAGCTCGAGAACCTGACGCTGCAGGATCTCGGCCGCGCCAAGCGGATCGTAGTCGACAAGGACAACACCACGATTATCGATGGCGCCGGCAAGAAGGTCGACATCGAAGGCCGCATCAAGCAGATTCGCGCGCAGATCGACGAGACCACCTCGGACTACGATCGCGAGAAGCTGCAGGAGCGGCTGGCCAAGCTGGTCGGCGGCGTGGCGGTGATTCGCGTCGGCGCGGCGACCGAAATCGAGATGAAGGAAAAGAAGGCGCGGGTCGAGGATGCGCTCCATGCGACGCGCGCGGCGGTTGAAGAAGGCGTCGTGCCGGGCGGCGGCGTCGCGCTGATCCGGGCCTCGGCGGCGCTCGAGAGCATGCGCGGCAGCGAGGAAGAGAAGGTCGGCATCAGCATCATCAAGAAGGCGGTCGAGGATCCGGCCCGCTGGATCGCGACCAACGCGGGCTGGGAAGGCTCGGTGGTGGTCGACAAGATCCGCAACAACAAGGGCCCCTTCGGTTTCAATGCGGCGACCGAAGAGTTCGAGGACCTGATGAAGGCCGGCATCATCGACCCGACCAAGGTCGTGCGCAGCGCGCTGCAGAACGCGGCGTCGGTGGCGAGCCTGCTGCTGACCACGGAATGCATGGTGGCCGAGAAGGCCGACGACAAGCAGCCGAGCCAGGGCGGAATGCCTCCCGGCGGCATGATGTAGGTTTGGACTAAGAGTTGACCGGCGGCGTGCCCCACGCGCCGTCGGGATCTGAACGGGCGGCGATCGCAACTAGCGGTCGCCGCTCTTTTTTTATGCCGCGCGCCGCCCGGCGTGAGCCGTCAGCGCGATCGCGGCGGAGCTAAGGAACCTCTGCACAAGTTAGGTTGTCATTCTGAGCGCAGCGAAGAATCCC
>JADEYI010000351.1_pt1 | contig 69804 bp, 59 predicted proteins | sample 8542331 | NCBI WGS metagenome assembly JADEYI01 (sample SAMN16510988, study PRJNA670497) | mine drainage metagenome | isolation source: biofilm near Copperflume 1 | place: Germany: Marsberg coppermine Kilianstollen | collected 2018-02 | reverse complement strand
GAGTCAAGGTGCGGCAGCACCCCCGCCACGCGGGCACTGGAGTCAAGGTGCGGCAGCACCCCCGCTCGCACGGGTAAAGCCCGCCGCTATGCGGCTAGTGCCACGCGGGCACTGGCGCAGGGGGGCAGCGGGCGATGGTCGCTGTGTACGAAATTGCTAGGTAGTCGCCAACATCGGGGGGTCTGTGTTTGGGCAGTCATAGTGCAGCTTTTTGGCTGTGGCGGAGCCTTTCGGCGGCTGACCCCTGCGATAGGCTGGGGCCTGCAAGGCTTCTTTTTATTGGTCTTGGCGGGGCTGGTGGTCAAGTCTTAATAACCCTCACCCCAATCCCTCTTCCTTTGGGAGAGGGGCTTTTAACCAGTCGAAGACGAGCTGCGACCAGGACTCGAGCCCCTCGTACACGGCTTTAATTTCATCCAGGGTGGCGAGGTGGCCCTCGAGCTTGTGGGTCTCGAGCACGCTAGGGGCTTCTTCGGCAACCACGCTGAACACGATTCCGGCGTGAACCTTGGAAACCGCCGAGTCCTCCAGAACAATTAGGCCTACTGGCCTGGCTTCATAATTGCTGATATAAATTTCTTCGTGTAGTTCACGCTTCATGGCATTAAGAATGACGAAGCCCTGGTCGCCACCGTTCTCAAAATCCACCGGGTTAATGTGTCCCCCCACCCCCAAGGTGTAGAGGTCGTGCAGCCGGGCCTCTCCACCTTTTTTAGTGCGGCGCATCAGCAAAAACCGCTCTCCGTAGCGCACCACACAGTAAGGAATAAGCTGCCGGAAACGCGGGTTCTCTTCGGCTTGAGGTCGCGGAATAAAGTGACCCGTGTCGCACAGCTCGAGCCACAAAGCTTCGCTCAGCTCAAGAAGTTTGCCGCTGGGCGAGGGGAATCTCTCGGCGGGGAGTACATAAACCTGTTCCATATCAGTTCAGAATAGCCTCTTGGCCGTCCAGCCAGACCTTTTCGACTTTGGCCTCGCCGTGCAAGGTAAATAAGGAGCCCAAAAGCTGCTCTACCGAGTCCAGGTGGCGAAAATGGACTTCTAAAGTGCTCTTTTCCTCGGGCCGGACGTAGATAATGTCCGCGGCTTTGCCAACACTAAGATCCCCGACGGTGTTCTCGAGGCCCAGGATTTCCGCTCCGGCACGGGTTGCCAGATACAGCAGGTGGGCTGGGGTAAGAGGAAAGCCGTCCTCGGCGTAGCGCTGGGCGATGTAGGCAGTCAGACCCTCTTTGAGCAAACAAAAACCGGTGCCACCGCCCACATCGGAGCCCAGGCCGAAGCGAATGCCGTGCTGCAAATGGCGCTTCATGGGGAAAATCCCGCTGCCAATAAAGGCATTCGAAGACGGGCAGTGCGCAATCGCGGCCTGAGCCTCGGCCAGTCGGGCCAGCTCGAGTTCGCTGGGATGAACGTTATGGGCGAAGACCGAGCGGTTAGTGACCAGGCCAAAGCGGTCGTAGGTCTCGAGGTAGTCTCGAGCCCAAGGGAACAACTCCGCAACCGTGCGAATCTCGTCGGTGTTCTCGTTGATGTGGGTGGTGAAATGTACGTCCGAGTGCTCGTCCATCAGGGTCTGGCAGACCTCCAAGAGGCCCTCCGAAGCCGACAGCGAAAACCTGGGCGTGACCGCGTAGCGCAGCTTGCCCTTGTTATGAAAGCGATGAATCAGCATCTTTTGTTCGTGGTAGCTGTGTTCGGGCGTGGTGTGCAGCTCGGGCAGCAGCTTCCGGTCGGAGCAAACCTGCCCAGCAATAATCCGCAGCCCCACGTCTTCCGCTGCCCCGAAAAGGTTGGCGGTAGCCCCCTGGAAGTGCGAGCCGAAGACCAAGGCGGTGGTAGTACCGTTGGAAAGCAGCAGCCGGACGAACTCGAGGGCTAGCTCCCGCGCAAACTTGTTATCCGAAAGCCGGGCCTCTAGTGGCAAGGTACGCTGCTCGAGCCAGTCCAGCAGGGTGTACCCCATCGCCCCAATGACTCGAGTTTGCGGATAGTGGACGTGGGTATCAATCAGGCCGGGCAGCAGGATTCCGCCCCGGCAGTCCTGAGTTTTGGCCTGGGGAAAACGCTCAGCGACCTGGACGTGGTTTCCTATCGCAGCAATTTTGCCGTCCTGGATAGCGATTGCTCCATCCGAGAAGGGCTCGAGAGCGCCCGATTCCCGGAATGGATTTTTAGGCGTGTGAACCACCAGGCCGCGCAAAATCAAGGTCATAAAATTACCAGGCATTCTACTGCCAGCTCAGGTCAACTCTCTCCAATCTTTGGACTCGGTATACTCTACTCATGTCCCGCACCACAAGCCTTTCTATAGAGGTTGCCCCTCAGGTTTTCATGATTCAAGTCCCCATACCCTACCCGTTCAAATACGTCAATTGCTACCTGCTGAAGGGGGATGGAGCGGTGCTGGTAGACTGTGCGCTGGATACCCCAGAAGCCAAGCCGACCCTCGAGGCTGCCCTGGCCCAGCACGGCCTGGATTTCGCTGACCTGGACAGAGTGGTGCTGACCCATCATCACCCCGACCACTACGGGCTCTGCGGCCTGATCGAAGCTCAGGGGCCGAGCATCTGGATGCTGGACATCGAGAAAGAGCGCGGGCACATCTTTTGGATCCAGCCCGAACAAATGATCAAGGCCGGACAGCAATTATTTGCCCGTCACGGGGTCACAGACGAGTACCTGAGCGGCCTGCGGGCCGAGATGCAAGCCACCCACCGCCGGGTACACCCCGCGCAAAATCCCCAAACCTTCCAGGATGGAGAGCTAATAGACCTGGCCGGGATGGCCTTCCGGGTAGTCTGGACCCCCGGTCATGCCGACGGTCACGCCATGCTGCTGCGCGAGTCGGACGGAGTTCTGCTGGCAGGCGACCAGGTTTTAGAGCGCATCTCGCCCAATATCGGCATCTGGGCGTATTCGTTTGCCAACCCCCTCGAGCATTACCTCCAGAGCCTGGAGAAAACCGCCCAGCTAGGTGCTTCGGTAGCTTTCACCGGCCACTACCGGCCTATCGAAAACATCACCCAGCGTTGCAGCGAACTCACCGCGCATCATCAAGAACGCCTCATCTACTTGAAGAGTCTGATGAAAAGCGGCCCCCAGACTGCCTGGGAGCTTTCCCTCGAGCTGTTTCCCGGAAAGCTGAACCTGGCCCAGCGGCGCTTCGCCTGGTCGGAGACGCTGGCCCATGTGGAGTTCCTAGTAGAACTGGGCCAGGCCCAAAAATCAGATAGCACCCCTTCGTCGGAAGAGGATGTTATCCGCTACGCTCTGGCATGACTTATGGGGGTTTTCCCAATATCAAGGAGTGGTTCGCCACGCGGGTTACCGCTCGGCGACGTGTCCCCAGCAAGCCCAGATGTCCTAGGGCTCGAGCCCAGAAGTCACCCATTAGGGATACGATAGAGCAAATCTCTGGGCTCACTCCCAGGGGGGCATATGGTCGGCGTTATGGCCTCGAGCTGCCAATGGTTCATTTGCCCCAGGTAAAAGCGTTTGTGCTGCTACCCTGGTCAGGTGGATGCGATGGATATACCCTCTTTGGGTATCCTTCCGGCATGGGTTCGGATTATGTGGCTAAGGGTCTTACTTTGCTTGACAATCGGTGTAGTTGGTTCGGTTTTTGCCCAGTTCCCCATCACCCAAAACTTTATGGGGGGTACTGCGGCGGGCTGGATACTCGGTGGAAACGCCACGCTCACCTCCGGCACGGTTGATCCGGCGGGGGCTGGTTATCTACGCCTGACCAGCAATTCAAACAACCAAAAGGGCTACGCTTACTACAACACCGCTTTCCCCACCAGCCTGGGCGTAAATGTGGATTTTGAATACCTGTCTTGGGGGGGCAGTGGGGCCGACGGCCTGTCGGTATTTCTGTTTGATGGCAGCACTACCAGTTTCCAAATCGGCGATTTTGGGGGTGGATTGGGCTACTGCCAGGGCTATAACGGTTCGCCTGGGGGGCTTAGCAATGCCTATGTGGGCATTGGTCTGGACGAGTATGGCAACTACTCTAACTCTGGCGATCGCTGCATCAATGGAGGGCCGGGGGCACGCCCAGAGGCCATAGCTATTCGCGGCCCTGGCAACGGGGCTACCGGTTATGCCTATCTCACCGGAAGCAATACCCTGAGCACAAAAATTGACTCCCCCGGAGGCACGTCTCGACCCGTGGCGAGTGCCTACTACCGGCACGTGAATATTTCCATCGTGCCTTCAGGGGGCAGCTACGTTATCACCGTGAGCTGGCAGACCACTCAGGGTGGGGCTCTTCAGACCGTGCTGGGCCCCTATACCATGCCCTCGGCTCCCCCGGCTACGCTCAAGCTGGGCTTTGCCGCTTCGACCGGTGGTTCCACCAACTACCACGAAATTCGCAATGTCTCCGTCAACCTCCCTACCGACCTATACATCAGCAAAAGTGGCCCTGCCAATGCGGTTGCTGGAAGCCCCATTAGCTATACCCTCACCGCCAGCAACGCCGGGCCCAACGCAGTCACCAGCGCGACCCTGAGCGACAACGTACCCAGCAGCATCCAAAACGTCACCTGGATGTGCAGCGCCTCGGCCTTAGCCAGTTGTGGTACGGCTTCGGGTTCGGGCAATGCCATCAGCCTGCCAGTGAATATCCCGGTAGGACAAACGGTGACGGTAACGGTCAACGGAACGGTTAGCCCGGTAGCCGGGGGCAGCAGCATCACCAACACCGCAGCTATCACCCCACCCGCCAACCGCAGCGACTCCAATCCCACCAACAACACTTCCAGCGTCACTACCGTGGTTGCGGGCTATACGGTTTCTGGTACGGTCTATTCCGACCTTCAGCCCAGCGGAACCCTAGACCCTGGTGAAAGTGGAACCGGCCTGACGGCCTATATCAAGCTGGCCTCGCGTACCGGGCCGGACTGCACCACTGCCCAGAGCCCAGCGCTAATTGCCATTGCAGCCAACCCCGCTACGGGGGTCTATAGCCTTCCGGGAGTCGGCCCCGGCAACTACTGCCTGATTCTCGATGGCAACAACACCCTTTCCGACATTGCTGCGGGTATTCCGGCGGGCTCGGGAAGTTGGCGCTTCGCCAACCCCTCGAGCGGCCTACTGCCGATAACCGTTCCCACCGCCAACCTGCCCGGCCAGAACTTCGGCTTGTTCAACGGTGGACAGGTTACGGGACAGGTTTTCTATGACAACGGTGAAGGTTCAGGTATCGCCAACGACGCACTGCAAAACGGCCTCGAGCGCGGCTTGCCCAACATCAGGGTGAGTGCTACTCAGGGCAGCAGCAGCACCAGTGCCCTCACCGACGTACAGGGCAACTACGTGCTGTGGCTACCGGCCAGCTTGTTTAGTGCGGGCAATGTCACCCTCTCGCAGACCCAGGCCGTCCCCACCGGCAGCAACATCGCTGGGGCCAGCGTGGTGCTGGCTACGGGGTTTAACCAAAGTAGCGCGGCCCAGCGCACCTTTAGCTACGCGCTGGGGCAGAACTATAGCGGTTATAACTTTGCTGTCGTACGCCGCAGCCTGTTCTCCCCAGCCCAGTCGGGGCAGAGCGCTAGCCCTGGAACTTTGACCTACAGTCATTTGTTTAAGCCAGGAACCCTGGGAGCGGCTTCCCTGACGCAAAGTGGTGGGGGTTATACCTATCAGGTGCGACGGGATGCGAGTTGTGACGGCAACTTTTCGGGCGCTGCCTCGAGTTGGCAAACCCCGCCCCTGAGCTTGGTGGTGGATAACACCTGGCCCCGCGACCCCGATGGCAGCCTTAAAGGTTGTGCGCTAGAGGTGCGGGTGGTGGTTCCTGCTGGACAGCCCAGCGGTGCTGTAGACAACGCCCTCTTTTCCCTCACGCTGGTTTGGAGCAATAACCCCGCCGTCAGTGACCCCCAGAGCCTTACCGATACCACCAGCATCGGCACTTTAGGGGCCTTGAGCCTCTATAAGCAGGTGCGAAACTGCGGCAGCGGCGCTTGTAGCGGGGCCTATACCACCAATGTCAGCGGGAATCCTGGAGACGTGCTCGAGTACTGCATTGCCTACCGCAACCTGAGCACCCAGGCCATCACCCAGGTGGTGGTGAGCGACCCGGTTCCCTTTTTTACCAACTATGTAGCCGGTAGCCTCAGCCTCAACGCAACCAGCCTGACCGACGCGGCCGATGCCGATGCCGGTCAGGTGGTGGCAGGGGTGGTCAAGGTGCAGGTGGGAACCCTGGCTCCGGGGAGCAATGGGCAGGTGTGTTACCGGGTGCAGATACGTTGAGGGTCTGGAGACTTGACTCTTGCGACTGGAGTCTCGACAATCGGGGATGTGAAGGCCTTCAAACCCCATCTACAAAGCCTATCCAGCTATCCCTACCAGGCTGTAGAAGCCCCTATCAAGCTCGACCAGAACGAGAGTCCCTATGACTTGCCGCTCGAGGTAAAAGAACAGGCTATCGAGCGCCTACAGCACCTCGACTGGAACCGTTATCCCAGCCTGCACGCCGACGAGGTGCGCACCAAGCTCTCGCAGCGGTTGGCCTGGCCCCAAACAGGGATGGTGGTCAGCCCTGGCTCGAACCTGCTGATTCAGGCCCTGGTGCAAGCGGCTAACCGCGTAGTAGACACAGCTCCGGCTTTCCCACACTATGCTTTCTCGGCCAAGATGTCGGCGGTGTCCTATCAGGCGGTTGCGCTCGAGGCCGATTTCTCGCTACCTACCGAAGCTCTACTTTGGGCCATGGAAGCCGGGCCAGCGCTGGTATTCTTGCCTAATCCCCATGCCCCTACTGGCCAGCTCTTTCCCCAGGCGGAGATTCATAAACTGGCCCATAAAGCCCTCGAGACCGGCGGTCTGCTGGTGTTGGACGAAGCCTATCACCAGTTCTCGAGCAGCGATTACACTGCCCTCGCCAGGCAAAACTCCCACGTCGCCCTGCTGCGCACCTTTTCCAAAGCCTGGGGTTTGGGCGGAATTCGCGCTGGCTATCTGCTGGCCGCCCCAGAGGTCTGCACTGTCGTCCAAAACTTTATCCCACCCTTTGGGCTGCCCGCGCACACCTCGGCCATTCTGCTGAGTGTCCTGGAAACCCCCGAATATACCCAGCGCATCGTGCAAACCCTGCTGGCCGAGCGGGAGCAGATGTATGCGGCCCTGCAAGAACACCCGACTTGGAAGGTTTATCCTTCCCATACCAACTTCTTTTTGATTCGCACCCCCGATGCGGCTGCGGCCTATGCGGGCTTACTCGAGCAGGGCATCTTGGTGCGCCGCCAGGATCACTACTTTGGCCTCGAGGGTTGTGTGCGGGTTTCTATCGGAAGGCCTGAGGAGAACCAGAGGTTTTTGCAGGCTGCCTTCGCGCTTTCTGAGGTTTCTCATGCGTAGAGCTAGCGTCGAGCGCAACACCGCCGAGACCCAAATCCGGCTAACCCTCAACCTCGATGGCCCCCCTTCAAGCACGATTAGCACAGGTCTGGCTTTTCTCGACCACATGCTCGGCGCGGTAGCCAAACATGGGCGGTTTGGTCTGGAGCTAAAGGCCCAGGGTGACCTCCAAGTAGACGTACATCACCTTGTGGAGGATGTGGGAATTGTTTTGGGGATGGCTCTGAAACAGGCTATTGGCGAGGCCAAGGGCCTCGAGCGTTACGCTGAGGCCAGCGTGCCAATGGACGAGACCCTGGTGAATGTCGTGGTGGATTGCTCGGGGCGGGCCTACTTGGCCTTCGCTCCCGAAGAACTGGCTATCGAGGGTGCGGCGGGTGGGGTCAATGCCTATCACCTGCGGGAGTTTCTGCGCGGGCTGTGCAACCACGCGGGCCTGACCTTGCATGTCCGGGTGCTAGCGGGCCGCGAAGCTCACCACGTGATCGAGGCCACCTTCAAGGCCCTGGCGCGAGCGCTATACCAGGCCACTCGAGTAACCCGCGAAGACCTGCCCAGCACCAAAGAAGTGCTGTAGCATGAAAACCCTGCTAATTGACTATGGCTCGGGCAATTTGCGCTCGGCAGCCAAAGGCTTGGAAGCCGCTGGTTTCGACGTGCAGGTCTCTGCCGACCCCGCCGATGCTCCTAAGTACGACCTGCTGGTGCTGCCAGGCCAAGGCCACTTCGGACAGGTGATGCGTTCGTTTTTGGACTCGGGCTTCGAGGAGGGGGTTCGGGAGCATATCGCTGCTGGAAAGCCTTTCCTGGGAATTTGTGTGGGGATGCAGATTCTCTTCGAGTCTTCCCAGGAAGCCCCCGATATAGCGGGCCTGGGGCTGATTCCTGGAGTGGTGCGGCGCTTCAAGGCCCTGCGGGTGCCCCAGATGGGCTGGAACACCGTGCAGTTTAGCGATTGGCTCGAGCCCCTGTCGGAGCGCTATTTCTACTTCGTGCATTCTTACTACGCGCCGCTGGTTGCAGGCAGCCTGGGAACTACCATCTACCACGGTACCCTGTATACCTCGGTCTATGCCCACGATAATGTGGTCGCCCCGCAGTTTCACCCCGAGAAAAGCGGAGCCTCGGGCCTGGTTTTGCTGGGCCAGATTGAAAGTTATTTTCGTCGGTAGTCCATAGCCGAAAGCCCCCGAATCATTACCCTGTCTGCCCACGTTTGAGAGCGTGGTTTGTCGTAGAGGGACGGTGCTTTCAGCAAGTAAACCTCCGGCGAAAGTAGCATCCCTCTCCCAGAGGGCCGAGAGACTAAAACCGGGCTTTTGCCTGAAGTCTAGAGTGCTCTTCATATTAATTTAGCCAGTGGCAACTGCAAGAACTGCGTTCCAGATTGACAGTTGGCTCTGAGAGGGGATGCGCAGAGCGGCTATGCGCTCTGCCGCTACCCGAGGGCGGAGTCGGCCCCAGGCCGATAGCCGCAAAAATGAAGAGCGCGATACTGATGGCGCAGGGCCTAATATATGCTGTGCAAGGCTCATGAAACCCGCTCTAGTAGCGCTCGAGCCCACCTAGGCCGCCCAGACCCTCGAGCAACCGGGTCTCGGCCTCATCGCGCACGAAAGCCAGGCGAGTTCCCTGGGCCGAAGCTAGCTCAGGCAGCAGGTCTTTGAGCGGGATGCTGGCAACAGGCTGGGACTGCTGGGTCTCTGCGAGCTGGATGCGACCGTCTGGATAGCGGTAAACCCGCTGCGTAACACGCCAAGGAGCCACCACCAGCCGCAACCGCCCCGCTTGCAATAGGTTCAACACCCGCTCCAGCCCGCCCACACCCCGGCTTAGCAAATCGCTCACCAAGTCGTTTTCCCACTGGCGCTCGAAAGCTTCTATTCTCGAGCCGACGGCTTTGAGCACTGCCGCTGGCGTGAGGCGTGGAACCGAACCGGCCAGCTTGAGCGCGATTCGCTCGTGTAGGGGGCGAGGCAAGGTGCTGGCAAAAGCTTCTATCTCGCGGGAGTCGCCCATCAAGGCCAGACGGGTGATGCCCCGCACCTCGAGCCAGTCTTCAAGTTCCCGCGCCAGGTACTGATGAAACCGCTCGTTCCAGGCCGTCAGGCGGTTCTCGAAACGGTCACTATCGGTTCCACCCGCAGCCCGCATACTTCGGCTTGCGGTAAAGCGGCGGCCTGTGCTGTCATTGCTCATTGACCTCCACTCCCTGGTATTGACCGCCTGAAAAGCACCGGGCAGTTCCTCGACTTCTCCCCAAAACACCTCGAAAAGCCGCGCCCGCTCGGGGCTGAGACAGACCAACCCAAAGCGCTCAGCCTCGTCCAGGGCATAGGAAAATGGCATCAGGTAGGGCTTGCCCCAGCGGGCTTCAACCCCGTCTACCAGGGGCAGCCGGGTTTGTAGATGCCAGCTCTGTACCCAGTCTGTCCCCGCGATAATTACCTGGGTACGCCCTCGAGGCAGTTCTTCCAGCTTCGCCAGTGCCTGGGCCTGGATGGCCTCGGGAACTGGGATAGCCTCCAGCGCCGCCCTTACCCGCAACCCCACGGCCTTATGGCTGTTGTCGGGTTGGGCTGGGTTGATGTCTATGTAGAGGGTCAGCACTGGGGCAACGATTTGTTCCAGTGCTTCTCGCATCGCTCTCACCTGTTCGCGCGTCAGCATGACCACTCCCCTCCTCGCGGTATCCTGAGGTTTAAGGTAAGCGCAAGGCATTACCAAGGTGTTACCGTCCTGGAGAAAGTGGGAAGCAGAGGGCAGAGAGCCAAGGACTAAAAGTCGAAGGTCGAAAGACGAGAGGCCAAAAAGCTACATCAGAACAGCATAATTGCCCTACCAAGAAACGCCGTCTGGGACGCGATTGGTGTTTTTAGGTTTTTGACTCTAAGCCTTCAGCTTTGGGCCTTTGGCGTTAGACGTTTAGCATCCTGCTCTAGTTCGGGCCTCGAGCCGGAAGCAAGGGTTGGGCAAAGCGCTGGGCAAAGGGGCATCCTTGGGCATTGCCCAGATTGGTATCCGCCCCCCGTTTGATTTCTTCGGCTAGTTCGGTGGTTTCAGGCATCGGGGTATCGCCCAGTTCGTCGCGCAAAAAGCGGATGAAGCGGCGATAATACTCGACCGAGGCATATTTACCCTCGAGCTGCCAGAGGCAGCGCATAAAGCTCTGGTGGTGGTTTTCGCCCACGTAGGGGTCGGCCCGTAGGGCTCTGGCCTGTGCTGCTACCGAGGCCCGGCACTTCCCCTGACCGCACAACAGGTGGGCCACCTTGAGTTCGGTCTGGGCATAGGCCGCCCGCAACTGCTCCCGGATTTCAGAGGCCCACTCGCCATCCTCCGAGGGCAAGAACTCTCCTTGGTACAAGGCCAGAGCCTGCTGGTATAGCTCGAGTTGGCGAAGCCCAGTAGCCCGCTCGGCCTGCTCGAGCACCCGATAAAACACATGCACATCCGAAGCCCCTAAGGTTTCCTCGGAAAGGCGATAGCGGCTGTACTCTTCCAGCAGCGCCCCCGGCCAACCCAAAGCCGCTCGAATGCGGTGTACCGTGACCCGAAAACGGTTGCTGGCGCTGGCATCGGACTTTATATTCCACAAAGCCTCAATGATGTGTTCGCGGGTATGGCCCTCGGGGTGAGCCAGCAAGTAAAAAAATAGCTCCCGCGCCGACTCTGCTCGCCACTGTACCGGGTTACCATTGACCCACACCTGGGCCTCCCCAAGGGTGCGAATTTGCAGCTTGTCGAGGGTTTGCATATTACCCTCCTTTGCTCCTTGATTGTCCCACCTCAGCGATAGGACTTTTGTCGCTGCCCTCCCAGCAGTTTGTCGGCTCTACTCACCCCAAGGCTTCCTCGAGGGCGTTCCAGCCCAGGGTGGCACACTTCACTCGAGCAGGCAGCTGGTGTACCCCAGCCAAGACGCTCAGCTCGCCCAACTCCGGGCTGGGTGAGCTACCTTCTACGATCATGGCCTTGAACTGCTGGGCCAGCCTCAGGGCTTGGGAGATGGTTTTTCCCTCCAGCAAGTCCGTCATCATTGAGGCCGAGGCGGTGCTGATGGCACAGCCCTGACCCACGAAACGGGCCTGGGCGATAGTGTCCCCCTCGAGGCGTAGCATCAGCCGCACCTGGTCGCCACAAGAAGGATTATCGCCCTGCGCATCTACCGTGGCCCCGGCTAGCTCGCCGAAGTTGTGTGGGTGCTTGTAGTGGTGCAGCAGGGTTTCCCGGTACAACTCGTCCAGAAGGCTCATAGCCAGACCTTGAAGAAGTCGCGGACTTTTTTCAGGGCTTCCACCCAGCGATCCACCTCTTCATGGGTGGTGTAGAGGTAGAAACTGGCCCGCACCGTAGCCGCGACCCCCAATTTGCGGTGCAGCGGTTGAGCGCAGTGGTGTCCGGCCCGCACCGCGATGCCGTACTGCTCGAGGGCTGTAGCTACGTCGTGGGCGTGGAGCCCCCCCACCGTGAAGGCAATCACCCCGCCCCGATCCGCAGTCCTGGGGCCATAGGTGCACACCTCGGGGAGTTCCTGGTCTAGCCGGGTTAGGGCGTATTGCACCAACTCGCGGTCGTGTTCCCAGATGCGCTCGAGCCCGATGTTCATCAGGTATTCAGCCGCGACCCCCAGGGCTACGGCTTCGGCGATGGCTGGGGTTCCAGCCTCGAAACGCTGGGGCGGTTTAGTGTAGGTGGAGTGGTCTACAAAAACCTCGTTGATCATCTCGCCGCCGCCCAAAAAGGGAGGCAGTTGCTGCAAAACCTCGTAGCGGCCCCACAACACCCCGGCTCCGGTGGGGCCGCCCATCTTGTGTCCAGAAAAAGCGAAAAAATCCGCGCCCAACTCTTTGACCCTAACTGGGAGGTGCGGAGCCGACTGAGCCCCATCCACCACCACCAAAGCTCCTTTATCGCGGGCCAAAGCGGCAATCTGGGCCACGGGGTTGAGCGTCCCCAGCACGTTAGATGCGTGTACCAGGCTGACCAGCCGCACTTTTGGAGTGAGCAGGATGTCCAGTCCGTCCAAATCCAAGCGTCCATCGGGGGTAATGGGGATTGCCTTGATAACAGCCCCAGTCTGCCCAGCAATCAAGTGCCAGGGCACCAGGTTGGCGTGGTGTTCCATCTCGCTGAGCAGGATTTCATCACCCGGTTTCAGGTTGTGCAAGCCCCAGGCGTAGGCCACCAGATTCAAAGCTTCGGTGGCGTTGCGCACAAAAATGATTTCGTTCTCTTGGGCCCCCACCAACCGCGCCAGACTCCGCCGGGCATCCTCGTAAGCCTGAGTCGCCCGCATGGAAAGGGCATACGCCCCTCGGTGTACGTTGGCATTGGTATGCAGATAGAACTGCTGCAAAGCCTCGAGCACCACTGCGGGCTTTTGCGCGGTGGCGGCGGAGTCCAGATAAACCAGGTCGGGCCGCCCCACAATGAGGGGAAAATCCTGGCGGATTGCCTCGAGCCTTCCCACGACTACCTCCTAAAAGGAGTTTTCTTTAAACTCCCGCCGAAAAAGATTTGTTTGGCAAACCAATTTGGAGAGACCACATAACCTCGATGGCTTCAGTATAGCTCTCCCCTATCGCGGTTTCCATAATAACTCTGCCCTGCGGCAGAGTTATACCAGCTTCATGTAGAAGAGCATTCATTCGCCCCTTGGGGCCACAGGTGTCAATCTCCCCCTAAAAAACCTCGCCAAGCTCATGGTGCAAAGCCGGGTCGGGGCTGGATGGGGGATTTCTAGACCCACCCTACCGGCTACAGGCATATCTTCTAGGTGAAGCTGGTATTATTTTTAGCGTCCCCAACACAAAAGCCTCGAGGATAGAGCGGTTTTTGGAAAGAATATGCCAGCTCACTCCATTAGAAAGACGGTACCAAAATAGCGGAAACCGCGATAATGGCGCTTATTCTTGAAAACCGCTCCAAGCATTCCCAGTTGGTCTGAACGAATCTGTTGTGCTGAGGGTAGAAATCCTCACTCAGAACGCCGGGTGGATTTTGCTACTGCCTTCAGGCTCACGGCCAGGTCGGGGGCTAAAACATTCTCGCGGTAACGCCAGGCCCAGTTGCCCCCGAGCTTACCAGGATAGTTCATCCTGGCCTCGGTTCCCAGGCCGAGAACATCTTGTAGCGGCACTACTGCCAGCCGGGCCGGACTCTTAAATGCCAGCTCGAGCAAAGCCCCGGCCGCCTCATATTCGGAGATACAGCGGATGTCTTGCTGAGCGAGATATTGCCGCATGAACTGGATTTCTTCCTCCGGGGCGGTGCGATACCAGCCCAGGGTGGTGTCGTTGTCGTGAGTACCGCTATAAACAATCACGTTGCCCGACTCTGGGTAGTTATGTGGGAGGAAGGGGTTAGTTTCGTCGGAGAAAGCAAATTGTAGGATTTTCATGCCAGGAAAGCCAAAACCGTCGCGCAAGGCCTCGACCTCGGGGGTAATCACGCCCAAGTCTTCGGCAATGATGGGGGCATCTCCCAGTGCGGCCCGCACTGCCTCGAAGAGCTTTTGCCCCGGAGCCTTGACCCACTGCCCCTGAATCGCATTGGGCATCCCAAACGGAATCTCCCAGTAGGCCTCGAAACCCCGGAAGTGGTCAATGCGCACCAGATGGCACTGTTTGAGTGACTGCTGGATGCGCGAAATCCACCAGGCAAAGCCCTCGGCCTCCATCACGTCCCAGCGGTAGAGCGGGTTGCCCCAAAGCTGCCCGGTCTCCGAAAAGTAGTCCGGCGGAACCCCTGCCACCACGGTGGGATTGCCACTGGGCTCGAGGTAGAAATACTGCGGGTTGGCCCACACATCTGAGGAGTCGAAAGCCACGAAAATCGGCATATCGCCAATAATCTGAAGGCCTTTGGACTCAGCATAGGCTTTGGTCTGACTCCACTCGGCATAAAACATCCACTGGAGCCACTCATGCAACCCAATTTCCTCGGCTAGCTCGACTCTGGCCTCCTGCAAGGCGTGTGGTTCGCGCGAGCGCAACTGCACATCCCATTCGTTCCAGGGCTTACCCCCAAACTTGTTCTTGAGGGCCATGAACAAAGCGAAATCCTCGAGCCAGAACTTCTCTGCTGCAATAAAAGCCTCCAGGGACTCTTTCTCGGCCTCAGAAGCCCTGGCCCCAAAACCCTCGAAGGCCCGCCGCAGCAAGGGCCAGCGCTCGAAATAAATCCAGCCGTAGTCCACCACGTCGGCAGGAAATGCCGGAGGCTCTTCTTCCAACCAACCCTTTTCAATCAGGATCTCGGGGTCTATGAGGTAGGGGTTTCCAGCAAAAGCCGAGAAGGCTTGGTAGGGCGAATCACCGTAGCTGGTAGGGCCCAGAGGCAATACCTGCCACCACTTTGCTCCGCTCGAGGCCAGCCAGTCTAGAAATCTTCGCGCGGGTGCGCCAAGTGCCCCTATACCCCAACGACCCGGAAAACTGGTGGGATGAAGCAAGACCCCAAACGACCTTTGAATTTGCATGGCAGTAGCTTATCGCATTCGCTGGAAGCGTTTCTATAGCAGGTTTTGGCTAAGGGCATTTGTTGCGCAGAGATTCTTCCAGGATTGCCCCATCATTAGCAAGTTTTACAAATAAGCGACTGAGGGAATCCCACAGCGAGTATATCTGCCGCAAAAACATCCTCGAGAGGTTGATATCGCAGTGAAGTTGAACTACCCCCTCCTAACCCTCATGATGGGAGAAGCTTTTGCCGAAGGTCTAGATTATCGCGGCTGCCGCTACTCCTAGTGGCAAAAAAGAGCTTGGTACCGTCTTTCTAACGGGGTGGGCTGCTGTATTCTTTCTGAAAACCGCTCCAAGCTTTCACTAGCCAGATGTGCAAATCAGCATCGGATTCGTGACTTCTACGCTACGTTTAGTGACGTATGAAGACATATCCCTTATATACCGTCAACCTCTCCGTGCTGCGTTTCTTTTTCCTGGCTCTGCTGTTGGTTCTGGCTGCTTGTGGAAGCACCCAAAGCACCAGCCAGGCTTCCCCTGCTTACACCCTGAGTTTGGGTAGCGCCTCGGTATCACTGCTTCCCGGCAATACTGCCAGCCTACCGGTTACTGTTACCCCTGACTGGAACTCTACAACTTACGGTTCTGACCATGCAGACTCGGTTCTCAACCGGAGCATCAGCCTGAGCGTAGTGGACAGCAATGGCAATCCCGTCACCGGGGTTACGGTAAGCCCCGCTAGTCTCAGTGTGAGCGGGAACAGCCCTATCACCCAGACCTTCACCCTGAATGTGGTCAGCACTATCGCCGCTGGTAAATACAGCTTGTTCCTTAAGAATACCTTGGGAGCGCTGAGCCAGAAAACGCCCTTCACCCTGATCGTTACTGCACCAGCTCCAGCCGCCGATTTCACCCTGGCAGCTCTGAACCCGGCTAGTCTCACCATCGCCCCTGGAGCCACAGGAACCACCCAGGCCAGCCTGACTCCCCTCAATGGCTTCACGGGTTCAGCCAACCTCACCCTAGCTTCAGTGGTAGACAGCAAAAACAATCCGACATCGGGGATTACCCTGGCTTCCTCACCTGTAGCGATAAATATCAGTGGGACTAGCCCAGTTAACCAGAACCTCACCCTGAACATCGCTAGCAGCGTCAGTACCGGCAGCTACACCCTGACCCTGCAAGCCGCCTCGAGCAGCATCAATAAGACCACCACTTTAGCCCTTACAGTCAGCAATAAACCCGACTTCAACCTGGGCTTGAATCCCGCTAGCCTGACCCTAGCTTCCAACAGCAACGCAACCACTCAGGCCACCCTGACTCCGGCCAACGGCTTTACTGGTATGGTCAACGTAACCCTAGCTTCGGTGGTGGACAGCAAAAACAATCCGATATCGGGGATTACCCTGGCTTCCTCACCGGTTGCCGTAAGCCTGAGCAGTACTCCGGCAATCAACCAAAACCTCACCATCAACGTGGGTAGCGTGGCGGATGGGGTGTATACCCTCACCCTACAAGCTGCCTCCGGGAGTATCAGCAAAACCGCCACCCTCAGCCTTAGCGTGTCCACCCCGACTTTCACTCTGGCGGCTTTGAACCCGGCTAGCCTCCCGGTGCTCCAAGGAAACAGCGGAACCACCCAATCTAGCCTTACGCCGCTCAACGGCTTCACGGGTTCGGTCAGCTTGAGCTTGGTAGATAGCGGGGGCAACCCCGTCTCGGGCATCACCGTATCGCCCAGCAGCCTCAGCCTCAGTGGCAGTGCGGTTAATCAAAGCCTTACCGTCAGCGTCACTAGCGGCGTAGCTACAAACACTTATCCCCTGACCCTCAAAGCCACTTCCGGTAGCATCATCCAGACCACCCCTTTGAGCCTGAAGATTATCGCTCTGCCTATCGTGAGCCTATCCGCCAGCAGCACCAACGTGGCCTCCCCTGGCAGCATCACCCTCACCGCTACCCCCGCTAGCAGCGTGGGCATCGCCAAGGTGGAGTTCTACGAGGGCACAACCCTGCTGGGAACCGCCACCACCAGCCCTTACACCCAAAGCCTCAGCTACACCTCCACCAACAACGGCCCACACACCTACACCGCCAAAGCCTATGACACCTTGAACAACAGCAGCACCTCGAGCCCGGTATCGGTGTCGGTGAGCATCGCCGTCAGTGTACTCAAGGTCAGCGCCGGTGATTTACAGAACTGTGCCTTGGGTTCAGATAGCAAAGCCTACTGCTGGGGATATAACGGCTCTGGCGGATTGGGCAACGGCAGCACCACTAACAGCAATACCCCTGTTGCAGTCACCATGCCCAGCAGCGTAACGTTCACTCAAATCGCGGCGGGGAGTGGTTACATCTGCGCCCTGGGCTCGGATAGCAAAGCTTACTGTTGGGGAACGAACAGCTACGGTCAACTGGGCATTGGCAGCACTAGCAACAAGAGCACGCCCACTGCTGTCACCATGCCCAGCGGGGTGACGTTCAACCAGCTCGCGTCAGGGATTAGCTTCACCTGCGCCCTGGGCTCGGATAGCAAAGCTTACTGTTGGGGCAATAATACCAGCGGCCAACTGGGCAACAGCAGTACCACCCAAAGCAACGTCCCTAGCGCTGTTACTATGCCCACCGGCGTGACTTTCAGCCAAATTGGGGCGGGCGGCTACCACACCTGCGCTCTGGGCTCGGATAGCAAAGCCTACTGCTGGGGCTGGGACAACGTCGGTCAACTGGGTAATGGCGTTAACGGTATTAGCGCCAATAGCACCACCCCAGTCGCCGTCACCATGCCTAGAGGTGTGATCTTCAGCCAGATTACAGGGGGCTATGCTCACACCTGCGCTTTGGGCTCGGATAACAATACGTACTGTTGGGGAAACGACGACTTTGGTCAACTGGGCATTGGCAGCACCAGCAACACGAACACTCCCACCGCCCTGATCCTGCCTACCGGTGTAATTTTTAGCCAGATTTCGGCAGGCAGTGACCAAACCTGTGCGGTAGCTTCGGGTGGCAAAGGCTATTGCTGGGGGCGCAACGACAGCGGCCAACTGGGTAACGGCAGCACTACCCAAAGCAACGTCCCTGCGGCTGTCACCATGCCCACCGGTGTGACCTTTAGCCAGATCGCGGCAAGTGACAGCACCTGTGCGGTAAGTTCCGATGGCAAAGCCTACTGCTGGGGCTGGGGCAGTTACGGTCAACTAGGTAACGGTACCCCCACCAACAGCAGCACTCCGGTGTTGGTCAACCCCTTGCCTTAGGTTTAGCTCGTTCCTTTGCGGTCTCCCCAGTTTTGGGGAGACTGTTTTGCTGGGTTGTTCGCGGTATAGCAAGACCAGATAAGTGGTTTACATGAACCCTGGGCTGGCTTGAGTATATTTCCCCATCTGAGCAGAGAACCGTGATAGCAGTTCATAGACGAGGTGAAAACCGCCTTTATCGAGATGAACACCCACGGGTCTTTGGGGCAATCCGGTATCATTCGCTTATGCGTCCGCTGATGGTATTGCTGGGCTTGCTGGGAATAGCTTTTGCACAGACCCCCGGCCCCTATGCCTTGCGCTTTGAAGAAGCCTGGAAGTTGGTCGAAGACCGTTTCTATGAAACCACCTACAACGGGCACGACTGGAAGGCTATTGGCAGCGAATACCGGGCCAAACTCCCCAGTATAAACAGTTGGAATGGCCTTTATAGCTTGCTAGACAAGATGTATCAGCGCCTCGAGGATAACCACTCGAGGGTACTCAGCCCTGAGCTGGCCAGGCTATATCTGGGAGGCAGCCAGTGCCAGGCCCTGCCTTTCAAGGACTCCGACCTCACCCCACCCCAAGCAACCTCGAGCCCTGCGGGCAATTCTTCCCCAACTGCCACAGCACCCAGTGAAGACAAAAACAGCAAGCCCCCAGCCAAAAACAACCCCTCTTCAGGCCGAGTTTACGCTTTGCCAGAGGTCAGCCTCGAATCGGGTGTGGTGATTGTCAGGCTCAGCAATCTGGTAGACACTATTGGCTTGGGTGCCCTGCAAGCAGCCGTGCGTCGCTACAATGCCCAGGCCAAGGGATATGTGCTGGACTTGCGGGGAAACCCCGGTGGGTTGGCCCTGCGGATGGCCGAAGTCGCCGGGGTATTCATGACCGGGGTGCCCTGGCGTATCGTCAGCCGAGGGGTGTTCCCGGCCCCCCTGCCCACCATCCCCCCACCCCTGATAGGCCGTCCGCAAACCCTTAAACCCTTGGTGGTATTGATTGATGGCGGGGTCAACTCGGCAGCTGAAGGGCTGGCCGGGGCTTTGAAAGATGCCAAGCGGGCCTACTTGATTGGCACCCGCACCGCAGGCAACACCTACGCCGTAACCCCCTATTGTTTTTCCGATGGGGCCGTAGCCCTGATTGCCAACGGCGTGCTGGCCCCCTTTAGTGGCCCTACCTGGGAAGGACGGGGAGTAGAGCCGGATTTGCTCGAGACCGACCCCGCCAAGCAGCTCGAAGCAGCAATCCAGCACATCCTGAATCAGCATTGACCGAGCGCGGTTTTTGGAATCAACCTTGGAGTAGATTTACCTGTTGCAGTAAGCTTTATTCATTTGTACATAACTTGAGTGTTTGCTGCGTCAGCCTATCGCGGTTTTCATAATAGCTCGGCCCTCCAGCGGAGTTATTTAAAAGCCTCACTCACACAAAAATTCTGGGGCTAATGGGCGCTTATATATGCAAACCTCTACTTAGTAGAGAACCGCGATAGCGCCGGGTAGACTTAGTTCCATGTTGGATGCGTTACCTTGGCTTGGTCTATTCGTCATCGGTTTCTGGTTGGTGCGGCGTACCGGGTGGGACTGGGCTTTGATAGGGGTTTGGCTCAACCTGGCTTGGTTTATCTACCAGAACGAGGCTGGCTCAGGCTGGCTGATGTATTTGCGGGGGGTGGGCCTGGCTGCTTTGCTGGCGGTTGGTTATCGCCGTTACTGGCTGGCCTGGGCGCTGTTGCCCTGGCCGCTGTTGCTGTATGCCCGCTTCAACCTGCCACTGCTTTGGCCCTATGAGCCCGCCTGGGGCGAGGGTTTTATTCTGGGAATGCTGGTTTATTTGATTGCCGGTCTTTTCAGAAGACCCGCGTAAAGTTCTGGGCGACGCTCAGACAATACCCGAAACTCCTTGCGCAGCCGCTGGGGATAACCGGCCTCGAGTTCCACTACCGCGACCCCCTCCGACTCGACTCGAGCCAGTTCCATTCCCAAGGGATCGAGGGCCAGACTGGGCGCACCAAAAGGCTCCTCGGCATGGTTGACGGCAATCAAGTAGGCCTGATTCTCAGCAGCCCTGGCTTTGGCGAGCAATTCCCAAGCGTAGCTGCGGCTCCCCGGCCAAGCCGAGGGCACCAAGAACAAGTTCACCCCGTCCACCGCGTAAGCCCGGTATATCTCGGGAAAGCGCAAGTCGAAGCAGATGCTGAGTCCGGCCTTGAATCCGTGCAGCTCGAGCGTCACCAGTTGGTTTCCGGCAATCATGGTCTCGGGCTCGCCAAATGCCGGAATCAGGTGGGTTTTGGTGTAATGAGCCAGTGGGCCTTGTGGCCCCAGGACATACATCCGATTGGCATAGCGCTGGCCTGCTTGCTCCAGAACCCCCCCCGCCAACAGCATCTTCGATTCCTGGGCAAAGTGCTGCAACCTCGAGAGAACCCAGGGGGTTTGCTCGGCATCGGCATAGCGGTAGCCACTGGGGAAAAGTTCGGGCAGCAAGGCCAAATCCGCACCTTGCTGCCAGGCCTGCTGGAGGAGTGGCATAGCCGCCTCGAGGGTAGCTTGAGGGGTTTCACGGGTTGCCAGGTGGAGAAGCGCTACTTTCATGTTTGCTCCTTCGATAGGCCAAATAGGGTAGCCCGGTTCCCAGCCCTGCACCAATCAGGGCCGCCACCAATTTCCCGTCCACGAGCTGAACCCCCACCAGCAAAATCAGCAAAATTAGCAGCAGTGGAACCACGAAGGGCTTGCCGCTGCCATACTGCACCACCCCACTGCCCACCAGGGTTGTCACCGCCAGGGCAATGCCGAACTCGTTATGCTGGACGAGGTAAAACCAAGCAGCTCCAATAATTCCCGCCAGGGTGAGGGCATGAGCCACACGCGGGGGGGTCAGATTGGAGCGCACGCTACCCTCAGGACTTGATAAAACGCCAGACGATCAGGCTCGAGAGAATCAAGCCAACCCCGCCCCAGGCCACCTGGGGCTCGTGCCCGGCGAAGCCCAGCAGGGCCGAAAACACCCCTGCGCTGAGAAACCCAAGGGCATATTTGGGATTGACCGTTACCCCCAGCAACAACGCCACCAGAAAACCCGAGATGGCCGGGGGCAACCCCGCCCCCACCGCCACCACACCCACCAACAGCGCCAGGGTAATTATCAGACCGATAAAGTAGGCCCCAGCAAAGGGTTCCTTGTTGGGTTTTTCTTTTGCTTTGGATTCTGCCATATGCTGCCTCCAGAGTATCACAGGGGATTTTTACCGAATACCTTGCAAGCCCTGGGGGGCTCGCATGGGATGCCAATTAAGCTGCCAATGCCCATTGGTGTCGCGGGTGAGCGGAGGCCAAAGCATGAAACTAGCCCGCCCACCGATTTGGTTGAGGGCCACTGGGCCAAAATCCCTCGAGTCTTCTGAGCCTCCCGGACTACGGTTATCCCCCATCACGAAATACATCCCCTGGGGCACTGCAAACTCTCCTATTTGTCCCTTGCGAAAAGTCCAGGTATCGGAGTTTGCCAGGCTCGAGGACTGATCCCATTGGCCCTTAGCCTGCCAGTAGGGAACTGTGTGGCTTTCGTTTACAGCCTTGCCGTTGATATATAGCTGCCCTTGCACCATGCGCAGACGGTCTCCTGGCAAGCCCACGATGCGCTTGATAAAGAAGGGCCGGAAGGTCGCGCCCAACTGACCCAGAAACGGCAAGGGCTGAACCGCATAGGGCGACGAGGAGGGGGGCCGTACCACCACCAAATCGCCCCGGTGAAAACTGCCGATACCAAAGCGGTGCAGCCAGGTCTGGTATTTGGGTACGAACAGCCGCTCACCCGAGTGCAAGGTGGGTTCGTCGCTGCTGCCCAGCACCCCTACCGTGGTAAAAGCAAACGTGGTGATGAGCAGCGCCAACAGCAGGGCTTCGCCGATTGGGCGCAGCCACTCGAGCCAGAAGTAGCGCACAAAGGAAGGTTTTTCGATGACAACATCGGGGTTTTGCAACATGAAATGGACTCCTGTAGGAGAAAAGAGGCTTAACAGGTTGGCTGAGGTCAGGCCCGCACAGGCGGAGCCCTCGGCCCCCCGACCCGGAGAAATATATTTCGGAAACCGGCTCGAGCCAGAGTGATGGAGGAATTTTTGCGGCTCGAGCAATATAAAGTCTGAGCCAGTGGGAGGATTGCCGAAGGCGGGGTGGGCAGGGCCAATGGTTGGCGCATTGCCGCAGCCTGTACTGGCCCGGCTTTAGTGCAGTCCTGCTGGCTATAGCAAACCACCTGGGGGTGGATTGGCTGAAGCACACTGCCCAGCAAATGCCGGGCCTCGGTGCTCGAGAGCAGCAGCAACACCAAAAAGGGCAGGAGCCGCAGCGGCTGCCAATATGTATTGCGGCGGTGGTGCATCACCTCAGTGCTCATACTACCGCCCTAAATGATATGAAGCTGAAGAAGTAGCTAGCCTGAAGAATTTGGGGGCGAATCCCTGCCAAAACACCCGCATGAGTTTGCCGGGCCATTAATTCATGTGTTCCTCACGGCTGAGCGAAATGCTCTAACAAAGATATGCGCTGGCTTTCTATGGTCTTCGTGCTGTGGAGTCTGGGGCTGGCCCAGACCATCTGTGTTCCTCCCCCGGTTTCTTTCTTTGGCAAAGACAACAAGCCCATCACTGGCTACGGTGCTTCCGGCCTCGAGCCCTACGACCAAATCATGACCCGGTTGCTCGAGAAATACCGGATTCCCGGTGCAGCCCTGGCCGTCGCCAAAAGCGGGCGGCTGGTGCTCTCGAGAGGTTATGGCTGGGCCGATATTGCCGCCAAAGAGGCCGTGCAGCCGACTTCGCTGTTCCGGCTGGCCAGCCTGACCAAGCCCGTCACCGCAGTTGCTACCCTGCATCTGGGCGAGAGCCTGGTTCGCAAGGGGATTTATCCCAGCCTCACCGCCTTCCTCGACGAAAAAGCCATAAACCTGCTCGAGTTAGAGCCTTACGGCGGCAAACTGGCCGATCCCAGGGTTAAGGACATCACCGTGCGTGACCTGCTCCAGCATTCTTCGGGCTGGAACCGCAATGCCGCAGGCGACCCGATGTTTAGACCCACCCTGGATTATGTAGCCAAGGCCATGGGCAAGCCCGACACCCTCTCGAGTCAAGACTTAATCAGCTACATGATGAGCAAACACCTGAGCTTTGCCCCAGGCACCCGCTGGTCTTACTCCAATCTGGGCTATGCCGTGCTGGGACGCATTATCGAGAGGGCCAGTGGTGAAACCTACCAGAGCTATACCGCCGCTCTGCTGCGCGAAGTGGGCATCGGGGATATTCGCTTTGCCCACACCCGCGAAAGCCAGCGCTGGCCCCACGAGGTGCATTACTACGATTTCCCCAACGCCCCGTTGGTTCCTTCAATTTTGGACGGGCAGCAAACCCCCCGCCCTTATGGCGACTTTTACCTCGAGGCCCAGGATTCCAATGGTGGGTTGGTGGCCTCAGCACAGGATTTGGTGCGCTTTGTGGTCAGTCTGGAGGGGTTGCGCAAACGGCCCCCGCTACTTTCCAAGGCCACCCTGGCCCAGATGCTCGAGCGCCCCAACTTGCCCCAGTACATCGGACGCGAACGTTACTACGCCCTGGGCTGGGAAGTACAGCTCAAAGATGGCGGCATGGAATGGTCGCACGACGGGGCCCTGGCCGGAAGCCGCACCCTGCTCCTGCATATGCCCAACGGGGCTGTTATGGCCGCTTTTTTCAATAGCCGCCCCTGGAACGACTGGAGCTTTATCGCCGAACTCAGACGTGCCCTCGAGAACACCAGCAACACCATCCAAAGCTGGCCCACCTACGACTGCTTCGGATAGACTGCGCTACAATAGGTTTTGGCGACAAAAATCAGAGAACCCCGATTGCGCCAAAGTTCAGGAGGGCTAAGCATGGAAAATCCTTTGAAAAATCTCGCCGACCAGGCCAAACAGATAGCCGAAGACGTAGCCGAAAAAGCCCGTGAAGTGGCCCAAGATGTGGGAGAGCGTGCCGACGACCTCAAAAAGCAGGCCGAGGCCAAAATTGGCGAGGTGCGAGCCAAACTCGACAAGGACGGCGATGGAACCCCCGACGCGCTTCAGAACCTGGGCGAGCGGGCCAAGCAGATGGCCGACCAGACCAGAGCCAAAGCTGAAGAGCTAGCCGGGCAGGCCAAGGCCAAAGCCGAAGAAATCGCCGGGCAGGCTCGAGACAAAGCCCAAGGACTCAGCGACAGCCTCAAAAGCAAAACCGATAGCATAGGCGAAGCCGCTAAGGGCAAAACCGAAGAAGTGCTGAAAGAAACCACCAACCAACTCTCCGGTTCCGACAAACCCGAGTAGGCTTAGGTTAACCGCTATAGGGCGCAGAACGCGCCCTTTTTCATTTCCCCGCTAAGGGAAACATCGGATTGCCCAGGATACGGGCCTGCATGGTGGCCGCAACCGAGTGGGCGAACTGCTTCATGGTAGCAGCGTTCTCACCTGAGAAATGCTCGTCCACGGTGGCCATGAACAGCTCGAGCCAGCGCCCGAAATGTTCCACTTGCAGGGGCTTTTGGGCGTTGAGCACCAGGTGTTTATACATCATGCCACCCTTGTAGGCTCCGGTGCGGAACAAAATGTTCTCCCAGAAGTCGTGCATCACCGGCAGATGAGCCTCAAGGTCGAGCCCCTCGAACAAGTAGCCGATGGTTGGGTCGGCAGTAGCCTTGCGGTAGAAGGCGTTGATGACGGTGGCGATATCGGCCCTGGTGCAAAGGTCGTTCACGCCCAATACCATACGCCGAGAAACCGGCACGTCTCAGTGACGGAAGTCCTGATTCAGGCGTATGGAAACGCGATGTCGCAGGCCGGGTCGTCGGGGCCAATCTTGTCCCAACGAGCGAAATAGATCTCTCTGGGGGAGTCGCTCATGCCCTTCCCCTGATCTTTGAGCCACTGCTCCACTGCGTCATAAGCTTTGAGAATTCCCGGAAACTCAACCTGAGCCTTGGTGATGCGGGTGAAAGCTTCGTGGTGGGCGAGTTCGAGGCGCAAGCGTATTTGGCCCGTCGGTTCCAGGCTTCCCTCGAAAGGCAGGCAGACTTCCACTGGCCCATTGGAGTCTTGGTTGATCTGACCGTGATAGATCACGAAAGCTGGCCCACTCCCTCTCAGACCGGCCTGGGCAAGCTGCTTGAGTAATTCGTCACCGGCTTCGGCGATAAAACCAGATAAATCCTTGACATATACATGGCGCTGAATGCCGACTATTTTCTGCTGGGGTACTTCGCGGGTTTGTATCTCGTACATAGACTCTCCTTTGCCCCCGAGATAGTCCTCGAGGTAATGCACCAGCTTGCGGTTGGTTTTCAGGTCTCCTTCGACCAAGCTCCAGTAGCGGGCTATGGCCTGGGCGGCCTCTACCCCGTGCAACTCCAGCACCTCAGCGATGCGACTCAGAGGCATCTCAAGCTGCCGCAACAGGCCGATTAGTTTGGCTCGCTCGAGTTGGGCCTCGAGGTAGTAGCGGTAGCCGCTGGTCTGGTCTACCTGGGCCGGGAGCAGCAGCCCCATTGCATCGTAGAGGCGCAGAGCTTTGAGTGAGAGCCGCGAACGCCGAGCGAACTCACCGATGCTGATGGGCAGAATACTGACCTCGTTCACAGCCTGAAGTCTGCGGCCTCCCCCTGGGGGAGAGTCAAGGGGCACCTGAGGGATTAAGAATCTTAACGCATACTTTGATTCGTTGCAGCCAGGTTTTTCTACTGCTATATGTAGAGTAGGTGTGCCCCATTTTTGGGGTTTTCATGTTGCTGCCACAGAACTGCCATGAGCCCTTTCCATAGTAGGAGGCGGAGAGGAACCGCGCGGCCTCTCACCAACAGGAGGAAAACATGAAAAGGGGCATAGGGGTATTCCTGGTTTCGGCAGTGTTGGCTCTTGGATTGGCTTTGGCACAGTCTGCGCAAACCTCCAACACCATGAGCATGTCCAGCGCCGAGCAGCAGCAATTCTCACAACTGGCTGCTTATATTGCATCCATGAATCAGTTGCTGCAAGGCAATAACACCATCACCAAGGCCGAGGCTCAACAGCTTTTGCCCTACTTCCAGGCCATTCGCGCTTCCTCGGCTCTGACCGGGGGCATGGCCCAGTGGTACGTGGACAATATCAATAAGCAACTCCAGCCCGATCAGGTCTCCACGCTCCAAGCCAGCATGGGCTCGAGCACCGCCACACCCGCCAGCCCAGCTACAACTACCAATACAAGCACTGCTGCTCCTAGCTCTACTGATAGCACAGCCACCACGGCCACTGCACCGAGTTCAACCAGCAGCACCGATACCGGTTCGGGCAGCAGCAGCAGCACCACTTCCGGTTCGGGCAGCAGCACCGACAGCAGTTCCAGCAGCACCGCAGTTCCTTCAAGCACCGCTACCGACAGCACCACCACGGCTCCGAGTTCGACCACCACTACCGATACAAGCACTGCTGCTCCTAGCACCACGCCCAGCTCTACTGATAGCACGGCCACCACTGCTCCAAGTTCGACTACCAGCACCGACAATAGCAGCGCTTCGACTAGCACGACCACCACACCTAGCTCGAGCACCGATAGCAGCAACACCTCTAGCACCACTACCACGCCCGGTTCGAGCACTACCAGCGCAGCTACCCCCAGCATGGGAGCCCTCGACTACAGCGCCAACAACCCTTACAGCCAAGCTCCGGTAGTCTCTACCCTCGATAACATCATCCAGCAACTTCAAACCATTGCTCAGGGTTCGTAAACACTCGGTCACTCGAAAGAGGGGGGAATCTCCCCTCTTTTTCATGGCTGAGGCTCAGGCGGGAAGCGCTGTTAACCTGATTCTGTCCTGACATTTTCTGTATACTTCTGTTTTGATGCCTATGGCGGGTTTTCATGATTGCTGCACCCACCCTGTGCAGTGGTCATGAAAACCGCTCCAGGCAGCCCGGCGTGGGGAATCGGCCTCGAGCCGTACACCTGGGGGGGAGCCGTTCGTTCACCCCGCGAGCCATAGTTCAAAGGGGGTCTAGATTATGTCTCGCAGTGAAACCACATCCGCAGTCCGTGAGCCACAGGTCAAAGGGGCTATCAGCCAGTTCATCAAGCACCACTACCGCCACTTCAACGCCGCCGCGTTGGTAGATGCTGCCGAAGCCTATCAGCGCCACCTCGACTCCGGTGGGGTCATGATGGTCACGCTAGCGGGGGCCATGAGCACCGCAGAAATGGGGCTGAGCTTGGCGGAGATGATTCGCCAGGATAAGATTGCGGCCATCTCCTGCACCGGGGCCAACCTCGAGGAAGACCTCTTCAACCTGGTCGCTCACGACCACTACGAGCGCGTCCCACACTACCGCGACCTCACCCCTCAAGAAGAACAAGGTTTGCTGGATCGCCACATGAACCGCGTCACCGATACCTGTATCCCCGAGATGGAGGCCATGCGGCGGCTCGAGGGGGCCTTGATTGACGAATGGACAAGGGCCGACCAGGCCGGTGAGCACTACTTCCCGCACCAGTTTCTCTACCGAATTATTCGCTCGGGGGCCTTGAAGCAGTATTACCAGATTGACCCCAAAGACTCCTGGATGGTAGCCGCCGCCGAAAAAGACTTGCCCATTATCGTTCCAGGCTGGGAAGATAGCACCACCGGCAATATGTATGCCGGGCACTGCCTCAGCGGAGACATCAAGAACGTCCATACCGTGCGCACCGGCATCGAATACATGATGATGCTCGCCGACTGGTACGTGGAAACCTCCGCCAAACAGTCCATTGGGTTTTTCCAGATTGGCGGGGGCATCGCCGGAGATTTTCCGATCTGCGTGGTTCCGATGCTGCACCAGGATATGCAGCGCCCGGACATCCCGGTGTGGGGCTACTTCTGTCAGATTTCCGACTCCACCACCAGTTATGGCTCGTATTCGGGGGCTGTGCCAAACGAGAAAATAACCTGGGGCAAGCTGGCTGTGGACACGCCCAAGTTTATCGTCGAGTCCGATGCTTCCATCGTTGCCCCGCTGATGTTTGCCCTAATTTTAGGACAGTAGCTCGAGGGTTAACCGCCTCTATCGCGGCTCTCTGCTCAGACGGACACCGTAAATATACTCAAGCCAGCCCAAGGTGCTTTGCGAAAACCGCTCTAGTCCTGGGGTTCAGCGACTACCGCAGCAATCAGCCGACCAGGGCCATGCACGCCCTTGACCATGATCTGCCCGATATCTGCCGACTTGCTAGGGCCGCTATGCAAGCCCACGGCAGAGGGCAGGGCGCTTTGGAGGGCCGCCAGGGCCTCCAAAAGTGTTCCGTAAACCCGCTCCTGTGGGATAAATACCAGATGAGTTGGGGGCAAAAGCTGGGTGCGGCGACCATCCTGGCTGCTTACGATTACGGTTCCGGTCTCGGCCACAGCCCCTAGCGCCCAAGAGATGCCCAGGGGAGCTTCTTGTGGGGGCAGGATGGGAAGATCAGGGTGCAGCGACTCGGGCAACTCGAGGCCCAGGGCTACCCCAGCAAAACTGCGGGCAAAATCCAAAAGCCAGGCTCTGGCTGCCCCCAGATTGTCCAGATGCACCGTCTCACCCCCGTTGGCGTTGAGCCGCTCCTGGAAGAGCTTCAAGGCTTCCTCAGGCGACAGGGTGGGCAAGGCCAAAGGTGGAGGAAGTTCGCTGCCCGGACGGTGTTCCAAGGCCCGGTGAATCCGCTCGAGGATGTATTCGCGCATTTGTCAAAGTATACGCCCATCGCAGTTTCCAGTGTTTGCGCTGCCCGGACTACGGTTATCTGGCTTTGGTAGGGGCAACACTATGGCTACCCAGGCCAGGCCCGCCCCTACACCAGCTCGTTTATTTTGGGCCTAACCCTAAAAACTAGAGGCAAAGCCCAAAATATTAAAGAGTCTTAAAGCTACACCAGGACAGTACAATTACTCTATCGAAAAACACCGTCCAGGACGCGATATATGTTTTTTGGTTTTTGACTTTAAGCCTTCAGAATTCGGCATTTAGCTTTTAGCGTCTTACGTTTAGCTCTCTTCCGCCGACCAACCTCCCTACTCTGCCAAAGCCTTTTGCCCCTGGCCCACAGAAGCTTTTTTGTATTCCAGGGCGGCCTCGATAAACCCGCTAAAGGGCGGCGATACCCGCATGGGGCGGCTTGCCAGCTCGGGGTGGGCTTGCAGGCCGATAAAGAAGGGGTGGTTGGGCAGCTCGATGGCTTCGACCAAACCTTCCCCGCGCCCATGCATTCCAGGAGTGACCGCCGAGACAGTGAGGCCGCTTTCGATAAGCCGTCCTACATATTCGGGGTTGACCTCGTAGCGGTGGCGGTGGCGCTCGAGAGCCACATCCTTGCCATACAGGCGGTGCAAAATGGTCTCAGGATGGATGCGCATGGGCCAGTTGCCTAGCCGCATGGTGCCGCCCAAGCCCTCGACCTCGAGTTGCTCGGGCATCAGGTCTATGACCGGGTGCGGGGTATAGGGGTCAAACTCGGTGGAGTTGGCCCCTTCCAAGCCCAATACATGCCGCGTCCATTCGATTACCGCGACCTGCAACCCCAAGCAGATGCCAAAGTAGGGCACTCCATTCTCACGGGCATATTTGGCCGCCAAAATTTTTCCCTCGATACCGCGAATCCCGAAGCCCGGCCCCACCAAAATGCCGTCCACCCCCCGCAACAGCTCGGCAGCCTGGGCACTATCGCCGATTTCCTCGGAGTTCACCCAGCGCACGTTGACACGGGCATCGTGGGCGATTCCAGCATGGCGAAAACCCTCCAGGATGCTCAAGTAGGCATCGGGCATCTTCACGTACTTGCCCACAAAGGCCACCGTGACCTCACGGCTGGGCTGTTTGAGCTTCTTGACCGCGTTGTGCCAGAAAGTCAGGTTAGGCGGAATGGCCTCGAGGCTCAGTTTTTTCTCCACGATACGGCCCAAACCCTGCTCCTCCAGCACCAGCGGCACTTCGTAGAGGTACTGCACGGTGGGACTGCTAAAAACTTCGCTGGGCCGCACGTTGGTAAAGAGGGCGACTTTTTTGCGCACCTCGTCGGGAACCATTTTGTCCGAGCGCAGCACCAAAACATCGGGCTGAATACCCACCCCACGCAGGGCCGAGACCGAGTGCTGGGTGGGCTTGGTCTTGAACTCCTCACTGGTGGGCAAGTACGGAACCAACGTGAGGTGTAAGTACATCACGTCACCGTCCTGTTCGTCGAACTGAAACTGGCGAATGGCCTCGAGGAAGGGTAGGCTCTCGATGTCCCCTACCGTACCCCCCACCTCCACCACCACAATCTCGGCGTTTTGTTCCTGGGCAGTACGGCGAATGCGGTCTTTGATTTCGTCGGTGATGTGGGGAATAACCTGCACGGTCTGAGAAAGATACTCCCCGCGCCGCTCCTTTTGAATCACCGACAAATAGACCTGCCCGGTAGTGAGGTTGTTGGCCCTGGCCAGGTCTATGTCCAAGAAGCGCTCGTAGTGACCGATATCCAAATCGGTCTCGGCTCCATCACCGGTCACGAACACCTCGCCGTGCTCGTAGGGGCGCATGGTTCCGGCATCCACGTTGACATAGGGGTCAATCTTGACAGCGGTAACGCGGTAGCCGCGCCCACGCAAAAGCGCTCCCAGCGAAGAGGTGAGAATGCCTTTCCCCAGACTGCTGACCACCCCGCCGGTAACAAATATATATTTCATAAAAACCTCCGCCAGACGCTAGCCGCAAAAGGCCAGACCTCAAAGAACCTTGGTGTGGTCAACGTCCAACCCTAATGGCGGGACGGCCAGAGCAGTTTTCATGAACAAGCGTCACTCATCCCTGAGGGTTTTTATATGAGGGACGCTTAAGTAACCCTGTTGAAGAGGGCGGAGTCGCGCACAAAGCCATAACGGCCCTGCCGTTACCCGAGCAAATTTGTCATGAAAACCGCGATAAACTATCACGGGATTTGATTGTACCCTGACCTTACCCTCAGCCGTCTAGAGAGGAACTCACAGTGCGGCGGCCCACGCCTTTGAACCTGGTTCGACCTGGAGCTTCATTCCACCCCCAGGGACACCAATTCCCCCTTGATTACGTCCACCAGCCCGTAGTCGGTCAGGCGCAGCTCGGGAATGACCGCCAGGCCCAAAAAAGAGAGCACCATATAGGGGTCGGGAATCGTCACCCCCAGGCTCTGGGCGGCCTGCTCGAGGGCCTCCAGACGCAAGTTGACCTGTTGCATGGGCTCGTCGGTAATCAGACCTGCGATGGGTAGGGCCAGCTCAGCCAGAATCTCCCCCTGGCGCACCGCCACCATACCCCCACCCAGGGCCTCTAATCGCTTCGCTGCAACCACCATATCCGAGTCCGAAACCCCCACCACCATCAGGTTGTGGTGGTCGTGACCCACAGTGCAGGCCAGGGCCCCTTGACGAAGGCCAAAAGCCGTGACCAGGCCCTTGCCAATCTTGCCGTTTTTGCCATAGCGCTCGAGGCAGGCCAGCTTGGCCAGGTCGCGGCGGGGGTCGGCCACGATTTCCTCACCTTGAATAGTAGGCTCGAGGTGCTCTTCGACGGTCAAAACCTGACGGGGGATAGCCCGCATCACCCGCACTAAGCCTTCTGTAGCCGAGATTTTGAAGTCCTCAGCCGAAAGCGCAGGCAGCCGCACGGTATCCGAAACGGCGGCTGAAGGGGGGTGTTTGGGCAAATGAACCCTAAGTTGGCCCTGGGCTGCGACCTCACGCCCAGCCTGGTAAACCGCCACCGCCCGGAAACTGTTCAAATCGTCTAGTACGACCAAATCGGCTTGATATCCGGGTGCGATGGCCCCCCGGCGAGTCAGACGGTAGTGCCGGGCGACGTTCCAACTCGCAGCCCGAATGGCATACAGCGGATCGGCCCCCAGGGCAATGGCCTTGCGCACCAGGAAATCTACCCCACCCTCACTGAGCAGGTCAGACGGCAGGCGGTCATCGGTAACTAGGCCAATCCGGTCGCCGTGCGCAGCGCTAAGCAGCGAGACCAGGGCCTCGAGGTTGCGCGTGGTAGAGCCTTCGCGCACCATCAGGAAGCATCCCGCCTCGAGCTTGGCTCGGCCTTCTGCTAGGGTGGTGCTCTCGTGGTCAGAGGTGATGCCCGTGGCCAGATAGGCCTGTAAGGGCTGGCCCATCAGGGTGGGCGCGTGGCCTTCGGGGGATTTGCCATACTGCTCGGCCAGCCGAACTTTCTCCAGCTCGAAAGTCGAGGCCGCCAGAATATCGGGGAAGCTCATCAACTCGGCTACGCCTACCACGCTGGGATGTCCCAACAGATGTTCGATTTCGACCAGACCCAAGCAGGCCCCACTGGTCTCGAGCTTGGTGCTCGGCACCGAGCTGGGAACGCAGAACCAGACCTCCAGTGGCAGGCCCTGGCTCGAGCCAATCATCCACTCGATCCCCGCAACCCCCGCAGCATTGCCGATTTCGTGGGGGTCGGCCACCATTGCGGTAACGCCGCGCGGAACCACCGCACGGGCATACTCGGCGGGCGTAACCAAGGAGGACTCGATATGCAGATGACCGTCAATCAGGCCCGGAGCCAGATAAGCCCCCTTGAGGTCTACGGTTTGGGTGGCCCTGGCCTGGGCGTACTCCGGGCCAATCGCCGCAATCAGCGAACCCGCTAGCAGCACGTGGGTTTCTCGAACCTCCAGGGTAAACACGTTGACCAGCCGAGCGTTTTTGAGCAGCAGCGTCCCCGGCTCACGCCCCATTGCGGTGTCTACGACAAGCTGGAGTTGCTCGAGGCTGGGCGGCTTAGGCATATTCCGGGAATTTTATACCAAGTTCGGTTAGATAGGCACCGAACGGTGCCTATCTAACCCGACTAGCAGGAGTCTACTAGGCTTCACCAAGATGGGCCTCTAAAACGCTTTGAACACTATCTTGGTGAAGCCGGTATTACTGCATCGGGCCGCTTTGCGGGTCAAGGGAAAGGGCGGGCCTCGAGGCCCGCCCCTACAGTTTGGCATTTGAGACTATTTCGGCTCGTTAGGCCAGGCTCCCACTACCCCTGGTGCGGCCCACTCCATGCTGGTGAGTTCTTCCTCGGTCATGGTTTTGCCCGCTGGAACACGCAATACCCCATTGCGGTCTTTGAGGGGCCCAGTAAAGGGATCAAAGCTGGGTTTGGGCTGTGACATTTCCTTGAGCTGGGTCATTACCAGGTCGTAGACCGAAACCATTTTGCCAGCAGAATCCTTGACCATTTTGGCCTTGAGGGCCGGGATGAACTTGGGGTTGATGGGCATGTTGATATCGGCCCCCAGTTCTACTGCGTTGTGGCTTAGCAGCCACCAGTAGTCCACGTTTTGCAGGTTTTTGTTGGTATAAGTACCGTTGTGGACTTTGGTGAGGAAGTCAATGTAAATTTTGTCCCAGTGGACAATCTGGCCCGAGACTACGTTATTGGGGGCATATTTGAGCATCGGGGAATAGTGGCTACCAATGGCTAGGAGGTTCTTTTTAGCCGCAACCTGGATGGTGGTGGGGGAGTCTTCGGTGTAGGAGAAGACATCGGAGCCCTCGGCAATCAGAGCATTGGCGGCCTCGGCGGCCTTAGCCGGGTCAAACCAGGCGTTGATCCACTTCACGTTGACGGTAGCCTTGGGATTGGTGGCCTGCACCCCCAGGGCGAAGGCATCAATGTGGCGCTTGACCTCGGGAACCGGATAAGCCCCCACGTAACCGACCTTATCGGTTTTGGTCAGGGCTCCGGCCATCAGGCCGCTCAGGTAGTAGACCTGATAGAAATCGGCCATGTAGGTCGCCAAGTTGGGAGCCCGCTTGTATCCGGCGTTGTGGGCAAAAATTACGTTGGGATACTTCTTGGCTGCAGCCACGGTCTCATCCATGTAGCCGAAGCTGGTGGTGAAAATTACCTGGCAGCCATCCTTGACAAATTTGTCAATAAAGGGCATGGCCTGGCCTTCGGGTACCGACTCCACGTATTTGGTCTCGAGCCAGGGCAGAGCCTTTTCCGCCAGTTTGCGGCCCTGGTCGTGGGCGAAAGTCCAGCCGTAATCTCCTGGCGGCCCCACGTAGACAAAACAAGCCTTGAGTTTAGCGCTTTGGGCCAGCCCCATCGCCCCCAAAAACACCGCTGCTAGCGCAATCCACCGTAGTTTCATAGCCATCCTCCACCGTGCATTCTTACAGATTTATCCCCGACTTTCAAGCCCGCTTGTATGAAAGATTTCAGCCCTTTGGAAAGGCTTTATTCTAAGATATCGAGGAAAACGCAAAACTGTATTCTCATGCAGAGTGGGTTATAAATAACAATCTAACCTTAGCGCTCGCCCCGCTTGTAGGGTAGCCCCAGCGCTTCAGGAGCCGCGCCCTGCTGACGGCGTAGAGCAGCCAGGGAGAGCACCACCACCACCAGCAAATACGGCAGCATCAGCAAAAACTCCGACGGCACCCGGCCCTGAAGCCGAAAGGCCAGGTGGTAGAGCAAACCGAAAAAAAACGCACCCAGTATGGCCCGCACTGGATGCCAGCCCACGAAGATGGTCAGGGCCACCGCAATCCAGCCCAGACCCGCCGTAGTGCCATCTACCCAGGCTGGTCGGTAGGAGAGCGAAAGATAGGAACCCGCCAACCCGGCCATAGCCCCGCCAAAGAGCACCGCCAACCAGCGCACCCGCACCACCGAGATACCCATCACATCCACAGCACCGGGGTTCTCCCCTACCGAGCGCAGGATCAAACCGGTCTGGGTCAGGTATAGCACCCCCCACACCCCTATTGCCAACAGCACCGCCCCAATCCGAAACTCGGCTCCAGGCAGGGGCTCGAGCAAAGGTGAGCCCACAAAATGCTGCCCCAGCAAGCCCGAAACCCCCAGACCCAAGGCGGTCAGGGCCAGACCAGACACAAACTGATTGGCCCGCAACGTTACCGCTACCAGAGCATGTATAGCTGCGGCCAGGGCTCCCACCAGCACTCCCATCAGCAAACCCAGCAGCAAATTTCCGGTAGTCTGAGCCGTCGCAAAAGCTGCCAAGGCCCCCAGCGCCATCATGCCTTCCACCCCCAGATTGACTACCCCAGCCCGCTCGGCGACCACCTCGCCCAAGGCCGCTAGCAGGATAGGCGTGCCAAAGGCGACGGCCTGGCCCAAAACCGAGAGCAGCTCGTTCATTGGGGGTTCTCCTTGCGCCGCAAGCGGTATTCCACCAGCCGTTCGCTGCCAATCAAAAACAACAGCAGCAGGCCACTGAGGGCATCTATCACCCGAAATGGCATCTGCAAGCTGACCTTCATCACGTCGCCCCCAGCGAAAAGTATCGCCATCAAGAGGGCGGTAGGAATGGTCAGGATGGGATTGCCTCGAGCCAGATAGGCCACGATAACCGCTGTGAAGCCATAGCCCAGGGAAATCTGGGAAGGGTCGAGGAGCTTTTGGTGAATGCCCGCCGCCTCGCCCACCCCTGCCAGCCCGGCGGCCCCACCCGAGCACAGGGCTACCAGCCAGACCACCTTGGTTGCCGAGATTCCCGCGTAGCGAGCGGCGGTGGGGTTGGCTCCGGCCACGCGCAGCTCGTAGCCCAGCACCGAGCGGCTAAGCAGCAGTTGCAGGAACACGGTCATTATCAGACCCAAAATCAGGGTGGGCCAGTGAACCAGGGTTCCCGGCAGGGTGGGCAGCACCGCGGCGGGCGGGAAGGGATCGGTATAGGCAAAACCCCGCACGGTCTTGCCCTGCCAGGGGCCGTTGATCAGGTAAATCACCAGGTAGCTAGCAACATAGTTGAACATCAAGGTGGTGAGGATTTCGTTGACCCCTAGCCGCGCTTTGAGGACAGCCGCCACCAGGGCATAGGCCCCACCCGCCAAGAAGCCCACGACAAACATGGTCGGAAGCACCAGCGCAGCAGGTAATGGTACGAAGAGGGCGATACCTGCCGCCGCCACGGCCCCCATCAAGAGTTGGCCCTCAGCTCCGATATTGAAGAACTGCGCCCGAAAAGCCAGGGTCAGGCCCGAACCAATGAGCACCAGCGGAATAAAGCGCCGCAGCACCTCGGCCAGACCGGTGGAGTCGAACAAAGTGCCCTGGATGACGGTGATATAGGCCGTGAGCGGCGAAACCCCATAGGCCCAGAAAATCAACCCCGAGGCCAGAAAGGCCGCCAGAATTGCCAGCAGCGAGACCAGCCACAGCCTCGAGGCAGGCGGGTTGGGGTCGGGCTCGAAAACCCAGCGCCGAAGGCTGGGAGGCGGTTTGTTCAAACCACACCTCCGGTCATCAAGAGACCCAGCGACTCGCGGGTGGCCGATTCCACCGCAAACGGCCCTTTTAGCTCACCGTGATAGAGCACGGCCACTTGGTCGCATAGCGAGAGAATCTCCTCGAGGTCTTCAGAAACCAGCAACACGGCTGCGCCTTGCAGGGTTTTGTCGAGCAGCACCTGGTGTACTTGCTCGGTGGCCCCGATGTCTAGGCCATAGGTGGGATGAACCGCCAGAATCAGCTTGGGAATGCCGGAAAGCTCCCGAGCCAGAATCACCTTCTGGATGTTTCCGCCCGACAGGAGCCCGCTGGGGGTATGGATGCTGGGGGTGGCAACAGCATATTCTTGCACTTTGGCTTTGGCGTTGGCCTCGAGTTGCTGGGCATCGGTAAACCACCCGTGGGCCAGCGGGGGCTGGTTGTACTGGCGCAGGGCCAGGTTTTCGGCCACGCTCATGCTAGGAACCGTGCCCATATGAATGCGGTCTTCGGGGATATGCGCTACGCCCATCTCAAAAAGCTCGGCCGGGTTGGCCCGGATGTTTTTGGTCTTTCCCCCCAACTCAACCCAACCCGATTCCATGGGGCGCAGGCCCGACAAAACCTCCACCAGCTCACTTTGACCATTTCCGGCAACCCCCGCCACACCCAAGATTTCACCCGAGCGCAGGGTGAAATCTACCCCCCGCAAAGCCTCGAGGCCCCGGCTCGATCTAGCCTTCAAACCCCGCACCTGTAAAACTGGTTGGCCTAGTTTCGGCTGGCTGCGCTTGCGGTCAAAGCTCACGCTGCGCCCTACCATCAGTTCGGACAGCCTGGCCTTGCTGGCCTGGGCTACTAGCAGGCTATCCACCACCTTGCCGCGCCTGAGCACGGTAATGCGGTCGGAGATGGCGAGCACTTCCTCGAGCTTGTGGGAGATAAAAATCAGCGATTTGCCTGCCGAGCGCAACCCCCGCATGACCTTGAACAAAGCCTCGGCTTCCTGCGGGGTGAGCACGCTGGTGGGCTCGTCAAGAATGAGGATTCGCGCCCCTCCCAACAGCGAGCGCACGATTTCCACACGCTGTTTTTCGCCGGGCGAGAGGGTGTGTACAGGGGCTTGGGGGTCAATGTTCAGGCCGTAGGCTCCGGCAATTTTTTCAATCAGGGGGACGATGCGCTGGGCCGGAAACAGCTTGCTTCCGATGCCCAGGGCCAGGTTTTCGGCTACGCTATGGCGGCCTACCAGCATGGGATGCTGTGGCACTAGGCCAATCCCCTGGCGCAGGGCGTGGCTGGGCGAGGCAATCTGCACCGGGCGGCCCTCGAGCAGGATTTCACCCTCGTCGGGCCGGTACAGGCCATACAGAATGCTGACCAGCGTACTTTTCCCGGCCCCGTTCTCACCCAGCAGGGCCAGCACCTCGCCAGGATAAACCTCCAGGCTCACCCCGTCGTTGGCTACCACCCCCGGAAAGCGCTTGGTAATGCCTTGGAGGGAGAGCAAGGGTTCCGCCATAATGCGGGCTATCATACCGATTTGGTCTGGTTTTGAGTAGCGGGAAACAACAGGGGCACTAGTTGTGCTGCGGTGGCGATGGCGATGGCTTCGGGGCTCTTGCCAGGAACGCTGGGAAGCCCGATGGGGCAGGTGACGCGGGCCAGGGCATCTGGGGCAAAACCCTGCTGGCGCAGTTTTTGTTGAAAGTTGCTCCACTTGGTGCTCGAGCCAATCAGGCCCATAAAGCCCAGGTCGCCTCGGCGCAAAGTGGCCTCGAGAACGGCTAAATCCTCGGCGTGGTCGTGGGTCATGCTGAGGATATGGCTCCCAGAGGGCAAATCTTGAATGATAGATTCTGGTATGGGGACAGGGAAAACCCGAATCTCGGCTCCCTGAGCATATAGCGCGGCCAGGCGAGAATCCTCGAGCATCTCGGTTCTCGAGTCCACCAGCCACAGCTCGATGGGCAAGATGGAAAGGGTTTTTGCCAGTGCCAGACCCACGTTCCCCACGCCGAAAATAGCGACCGTGGGCTTAGCCGAAACTATAGGCTCGAGCAAAACCGTCACCTCGCCGCCGCAGCACTGTAGACCGTATTCGGCAGGAGCCTTCTCGGTCAATCGAATGGTGTGGGTCGTAGGGGCAGGTCTGAGACCCACCCCTACAGCCGCTAATATTTCCCGTGCCAGCGCGATAGTGGTAGCCTCGAGGTTTCCCCCACCGATGGTGTCGTAGGTGGCCTGGTCAGTGACGAGCATCTTAGCTCCGGCCTCGCGCGGGGCATGACCCCTGACCTGAATGAGCGTGACCATCACCAGCGGAACTTTTTGTTCCCTTAGACGGGCCAGATGCTCGAGCCAGCGCATAGCCTAGTTCCAGTCCTTTAGCTCTTCGTCGTCGAGAGGGTGAAAGAACGTGTCATCTACCCTTCCTTGCATGAAACCTAAGCGACGCTTCCTACGGCGAACAGAACGCCATAAATATAGTCCCCCAAAAGCTAGGGTCACCACGAAAAATAACCAGGCCATCCCCGTCAATCCCCCGACACCAAAACCCTCTCGCGCACCCGCTCAATCGCCCAGAACACCGCCTCCGGTGTAGCCGGTGAGGCCAGCTCCACGATTCCCCCCTCTCCGAAAGCGCCTACCGCGTCGCGCAGGGCTTCACGCACCGAAATTGCCAGCATCAAAGGCGGCTCGCCCACCGCTTTAGAACCATAGACCACGCCCGGCTCGCTGGCTTTGGGCAGCAACTGGACGTTGAAGACCTCGGGCAGCTCGGAGAAACTGGGAAGTTTGTAGGTACTGGCCGAACGGGTGGCAACCTGGCCTTTTGCATCCCAGCGCAAATCCTCGAGGGTCAGCCAGCCCATACCCTGAACGAAGCCGCCCTCCACCTGGCCCTTGTCTACCAGCGGCGAGAGTGAGTCGCCCACGTCGTGCAGGATGTCCACCTGGCGCACCTTATAAGCCCCGGTAAAACCATCCACCTCGACCTCGGCTACCGCCGCGCCATAGGCAAAGTAATGAAAAGGCTGGCCCCACATCCGGCTCTTGTCCCAGTGCAGATTAGGGGTGCGGTAAAAGCCGTCGGACAAGAGCTGGACACGCTGAAGATAGGCTTTATGCACCACTTGTGCGAAGGGCACGGCCTGTTCGGGGTTCCAGATAGACCAGACTTGCCCGCCCTCGAACATCACATCCTGCGGGCTCACCCCGAAATCCTGCGCCGCCACGCCCGCTAAACGGGCCTTGAGCTGCTCGCAAGCATCCTTCACCGCACCGCCGTTGAGGTCGGTTCCGCTCGAGGCCGCCGTAGCCGAGGTGTTGGGCACTTTGTCGGTGCGGGTGGGCATCAGACGTACCGATTCCAGCGGCACTCCCAGGGTCTGGGCCGCCACCTGAAGCATCTTGGTATGTAACCCTTGCCCCATCTCGGTTCCGCCGTGGTTGAGCTGTACCGAGCCATCCTGGTAGATCAGAACCAGCGCCCCGGCCTGGTTGAAAGCGGTCATGTTGAAGGAGATGCCAAACTTGACCGGGGTGATGGCGAGGCCGCGCTTGGCCTGAGGATTAACCACGTTGAACTCAATGATTTCGGCCCTGCGCCGGGCGAAATCACTGCTCTCCTTGAGTGCGTTCCAGATGAGTAGGGTGCGCTCCCAGTCCTTGACAGTCTGACCATAGTGGGTGGTGACGGTTGCGGGGTCGGGGTCGGTGGAAACCAAACCTTCTTCCGAATCGCTGGGCCATGAGCCCCCCACCCCGTAAAAGTTTCGCTCCCGCACCTCCTCCGGGTGAAGCCTCAGCGAACGGGCCACCTGATCCAGAACTTCCTCGATAAAGACCATACCTTGTGGCCCGCCAAAGCCCCGAAAAGCAGTCTGGGAGGTCTTGTGGGTCTTGCAAACTCGCCCGGTCACGTCCATGTGGGGAATGTAATAGGCATTGTCAGAGTGGCAAACCGCCCTGGCAAGCACGGCTTCGGATAGGTCGAGCGACCAGCCGCCATCGGCATAAAGTTCCATTTTCAAGGCCAGAAGCTGACCTTCAGCGGTGAAACCCACTTTCCAGCGCCCATAAAAGGGGTGGCGCTTGCCGGAGAGGGTGATGTCCTGGACACGGTTCAGCCGCACCCGCACCGGACGTTTGGTGAGCCAAGTTCCCAGCGCAGCCACCGAGGCGTAGGGGTTGGCCTGGGTCTCCTTCCCGCCGAAGCCCCCACCCATGCGCAGACACTGCACCACCACCCGGTTGCGCGGCAGGTTTAGCACCTGGGCCACGACCTGCTGAGTTTCGCTGGGGTGCTGGGTGGAAGATTGAACGACCACATTCCCAGTCTCGTCCAGGGCGGCCAGCGAAGCCTGGGTCTCGAGGTAGAAGTGTTCCTGCCCGCCGATTTCTAGCTCACCCTCGAGGGTCAGGGGTGCGTTCTGCAAGCCCTGCTCAGCATCTCCGCGCCGGGCCCGCAGGGTCGAGCCCTGAAAACTGTCCTGCCCAATTGCCTCCTTGAGGGTGAGAATAGCCGGAAGCGGCTGATATTCGACCCGAACTTTTTCCGCCCCCAGCCGCGCGGCCTCTTCGCTCTCGGCCAGCACCCAGGCCACCGCCTGGCCCCAGAACATCACTTCGGAGGGGAACAAGGGCTCGTCGTGGTGGGTATGCGAGTCGTTGATACCGGGCACGTCCCCGGCAGTCAGGACTTTGACCACACCAGGAACCTCCTGGGCCACCGAAACATCCATCTGGGTGATGCGAGCGCGGGCCTGCGGAGCTTGCACCGGCCAAGCCTGGAGCAGGTTTGGATAGCGACCCAGCAAATCATCGGTGTAGAGTGCCTGGCCCGTAACGTGCTCACCCGCCGACTCGTGGGGAATGGCCTTCCCGACGATTTTCATGCCAGCACCCCCGAGGTCTGAGCGTAGAATTTCTCGAGCAGTTTTCCCAGCATTGCCACCCGGTAGGCTGCACTGCCCCGGTGGTCATCAATCGGGCTGAACTCGGCCCTCGCGACCTCCGCCGCGACCCGCACCGTCCGAAGATCCCAGGGCTTGCCCAACAAAGCGGCCTCGGTTTTATAAGCCCGCACCGGGGTCGGGGCCACCCCGCCCAGGCCGATGCGGATGGACTTCACGGTGTCGCCATCCAGCTCCATCACCAACCCTGCCGCCACCGTGGAAATATCGTCCATGGGGCGCTTGCAGATTTTGTAGAAACGGGCCATCGGGGCCAGTGGCAAAGGGATTCGCACCGCCTTGATGAGTTCGCCGGGCTGCAAGAGGGTCTGTCGGTAGCCGGTGAAAAACTCGGCCAGGGGGACAGTGTGTTCGCCTGTTGCGCTCGAGAGCAGTAAATCCGCTCCCAGCGCCAACAAAACCGGCGGCGAGTCGCCTATGGGCGAGGCCGTAGCGATATTGCCCCCGAGCGTGGCCCGGTTGCGGATGAGCCGAGAAGCAAAGCGGGGAAACCACTCGTGCAGCAGGGGAACTTGGCCTTCCAAACCCCGCTCCATCTCGGACAGGGTGAGCCCGGCCCCAATTTCTACGTATTCCTTCGTCCAGGTCAGAGACTTGAGTTCTAGCACCTGGTCTATAGCGACCTGGACAGGGCTTCTCGAGAAGCGCTGGTTGACTTCTACCATCCAGTCGGTGCCGCCCGCCACCAGTTTGGCCTGGGGATGGCTCGAGGTGATTTCAAACAGTTCGGGTAGGGAGGTAGGCCGAAAAAATCGTGGTGGGGTTTGTAGGGACGCATAGCTATGCCTCCCTACAGGAACGTAATCCAAAGCTTCCAGGGCGGGAGCAGGTGACTCGAGCCTCTGCGCTAACACATCATCTGCCTCAGGCTTGCCCAGCGACTGGGCCGCGTCCTTGATGGGGCGGTAGCCGGTACAGCGGCAGAGGTTGCCGGAGAGGGCCTCGAGGTCGAAGTCTTGGCGCCCCTGGCGGTAATATTCCGCCGCCATGCTTACCACAAAGCCCGGCGTGCAATAGCCACACTGCGAACCGCCTTGCAGCAGGGCTACCTGGGCCGGGTGTAACTCGCTGTCGGCCAGGCCTTCCACCGTCCAGACTTCCTGGTCAGCCAGGCTCGGCAGCGACAGCAAGCAGCCATTTACCGACTCGAGCCTGCTGCCCTCTCCATCTGGTCGCAGCAGCAGCACCGCACAGGCCCCACACTCCCCCTCAGCACAACCTTCCTTGCTGCCGGTCAGACCCCTTTGGCGCAGCCAGGAAAGCACAGAAGTGTGCGGGTCTACCTCAGAAACTTGAACCGTTTTCCCATTGAGCTTGAAGCTAAACACACCCCTCGAGCCTCCTGTTTGTGCAATTATCGCACATCACCCTGTTTTTGCCGCCAGCCTGCCCCTAGCCCCAAACAAGTCACGTCCTGGGCGGTATTTTTTGATAAGGCAATTATGCTGTCCTGGTGAAGTTTTAAGGCCCTTTGGTATTTTGCTTTCAGCTTTCGGCGTTCGACGTTTGGCTCTGTGCCCTCAGCCTTCTGGGTTTTGCGTATCACCTACAGCCCACAATGAGCCCGCTCTAATCGTTGAGGGTCATTGGCTCGTCTTTGACCTGGGGGGGTTTTTCGTCGGCATAGGAGAGCTTGGCCAGGGTCAGGGCCAGAATATAAGTTCCCCGCACGATGTCTTCGGGGACTGCATATTCGTCGGGGCGGTGGCTCACCCCGTCCCGGCAGGGAATAAAAACCATGGTGGTAGGGGCTATACGGGCCATGAACAAGGAGTCGTGGTAGGCTCGGCTGACCATCGGTTTGAACTTGACTCCAGCCTCGCCACACGACGAAACCAGGGCTTTGAGCACCTCCGAGCCGGCCTTAGCAGGAGGGTCAATGTTGATGATCTGCACGTTGTAGCCAACTTCGCGGCGGGTTCCAACTTGCTCTACGCCCTGGATGATGCTGCGAATCACCCCGTCGCGGCGGGCCTGCTCCACGTCCCGCACGTCTATCTCGAGCCTCACTTTGCTGGGCACACTATTGACCGCATTGGGATAAACCTCGCAAAAACCCGTGGTAGCAACGGTATTAATGCTGCCACTATTTTTGGCGAAGGCTTCTACTCCCAAGATAATCTCGGCAGCCGCACACAGCGCATCCCGGCGATCGGGCATCAGCACGGTTCCGGCGTGTCCACCCTTGCCCTCGAGCGTGACCCTCAGGGCGGCGGGGGCGGCAATGGCCGTGACCACCCCAATCGGTACGTGGTCTTGCTCGAGAATCGGCCCCTGTTCGATGTGTAGCTCCACAAAGGAGTGGTAAAAGCCCTCGGGCAACACGACTTCTTCCAGGGGCGCACCATAGCCTGCCTCTTGGCGCACTTCCTCGAGGGTGCGGCCCTCAGCGTCGGTGAGCTGGCGCAGGTTATCCGGCCCCAAGACCCCGGCCATAGCCCGGCTGCCCAGACAACCCATCCCGAAGCGGGTGGGCTCCTCGGAGGTGAACAAAATCAGCTCGATGGAACGCTTGGGTCGGAACCCCCCGCGCTGCAAGGCCCGGATGGCCTCCAGACCCCCCAGCACCCCCACCGTGCCGTCATAGGCACCGGCGTAGGGAATCGCGTCGTAGTGCGAACCGGTAGCCACCGCCGGGGCATCGGGTTCGCTGCCCTCCCAGCGGGCGAAGATATTGCCCAGGCCATCCTGGCGGATAGAGAGCCCGGCCTCCTGGCACAAGCCCCCCAAGTAGGCCCTGGCTTCCAGGTCGGGCTTGGTGAAAATTACTCGAGTGATGGCCGGTTTGGGAGTATCCGAGTAAGAGGCCAGGGTATCGAGTTCCTCGAGCAGTCGCTCGGCATCGAGCAAAGGTTTGACAATCATCAAAGCGCCTCGGCAATCTTCGCAATCCGCGAATACCTCACTATATCGCGCTTTTTACCAGCTTCCCGAAGATGGCCCTACAGCAACACCTCCAGCGAATGCCGGTTGACATCTTTGTAAATCAGATATTTAGCCTGGGTCTTGCCCAGCGCCCCAAACCACTGCGGGCAGTACGAAGCCATCCAAATCACGTCCCCAGCCTGAACTGGATACCACTGGTCGGCGAGGCGGTAAATCCCGCCCCCCTCGAGCATCAGCAGCCCGTGCTCCATCACATGGGTCTCGACAAACGGCAGATGGGCTCCGGGGACGTAGGCCATGGTGTTCACAGCCATATCGAAAGAAGGCTTATCCGGCAGCATCTGTCGCACCTGGAGGGCCTCGTCACCCATCAGGGCGGTGGGGATGAGGCGGGGTTCAGAGCCCACGACCACATGCGGCAAATCTGCGCCAATCAAGGGTTGGTAGGGTTTGTCAATGACCAACAGTCTTGCTGCTGATTTCGCCGTGAAGCGGTGGGGCGCATCGGAGGGCAGATAGGCGTAGTCGTCCGGCTGCAAAAGGTGCTGCTGAGCGCCCACCTCGAGGCCCACTTCTCCCTGCAAAACATAGGCAAACCGCTGCACGCTCATCAGGGCCATCTCCCCGGTTCCACCCTGGCTCATCTCGGCGGTGTACAGCTTGAACCACGCACCCATCTCCGGCGAGATATGCACCACGCAAGCGGCGTTCGTCCAGCCCGGCAGGGAGGCCCGGACAAAGGTATCCGGGGTGAGCAGGGCGTGGTTGGGGAGAACTTTGGTACGGGTAGCTCCGGTCAGGCTCATGATGGACTCCTCGGGCGAATCAGGGCAGGGTTGATTACCGCAGCGATTCTACCGCCGTCAAATACTTTCTGACCGCGCACGAAGGTCTGCCGCACCGCACCAGTAAAGCTTCGGCCCAGATAAGGGCTCTGTTTATGGCGATACCGCAGGTCTTGAGGCTCTAAGTTAAAACTTTGGTGCAAGTCTACCAGGGCAAAATCGGCATCGTAGCCGGGCTCGAGCCGCCCCTTGGCTGCCAGCTCAAAGCGCCGCGCAGGGTTGTCCGCGAGCATCCGGGCGATGGCCTCCAGTGGCAAGCTAAGCCGGTGCCAGCCCTCGGTGAGCAACACTGCCAGCGTGGACTGAACCCCGGAAATCCCGCCCCAGAGGGCGAAAAAGTCATCTCCCCCCTCATCCCCCCGGCTCCCTCTCCCAAAGGTAGAGGGGGAGCGAAGAAGTCCTTTCAGTTCGGGCGGACTGGGAGAATGGTCGGAGCCGATGATGTCCAGCGAGCCCCGCAGAACCTCGTCCCACAAAAGGTCTTGCTCGGCCTCACTACGCAGCGGCGGAGCACATTTGCCCACCGCTCCCAGCCGCTCGAGGTCGGCCTCGCTGAAGGCCAGGTAGTGGGGGCAAGTCTCGAGGCTCACGTCCACCCCTCTGGCTTTGGCCTCTGCCGCCAGCACCACCCCGCTCCCCGAACTGATGTGAACGATATGCAGCTTGCAGCCGGTTTCCTGAGCCAGAATCAAAGCCCTGGAGATAGCCTCGAGTTCGGTGAAAACCGGCCTCGAGGCCAGGTAGTCCCGCCAGGTAGTTTTAGCTTCAGACCTCAACTTCTGCGCGAAATATCCAGTTAGGGCCTCGCTCTCAGCGTGGACAGCCACAGGAAGCCCGAGCTGGGCCGCGATTTTCATGCCTTCGTATAAGGTCGCCTCGTCGGCGTGGGGAAACTCCGGCAGGCCAGAGTTGGACATGAAGGCTTTGAAGCCGATTACGCCGCGCTCGGCCAGTTCGGGCAGGTGCTCGAGGTTGGCCGGGGTAAGGCCGCCCCACAAGGCAAAATCGGTGACAGAAGCAGCCCGCATGGCTGCTGCTTTAAGGTCAAAGTTGAGCGCGTCCAGAGTACAGGGAACCGAGTTCAGGGGCATATCGAAAAACAGCGTCCCACCCCCTGCTGCGAGTGCCGCACTGCCCGTAGCGATGCCCTCCCAGTCGCTGTGACCGGGCTCGTTGAAGTGGACGTGGACATCAATCAGGCCGGGAAAAACGTACAGCCCCTCGGCCTGCATTTCCTGTCGAGCAGGCTCAGCAATCTCCTCGGCAACCTGGGTGATTTTGCCGTCCGAAACACCTAGGTCTGCCCGGACAACCCTGCCGGGTTGAACGATTTGGCCTTTACGAACAATCAGGTCAAGCATACATTTCCCACCCCGTAGGGGTTTGCCATGGCAAACCCCTACGCCCCATCCGCATATTTCGCCTCGAGCCGCCGTAAAAACTCCAAGCCCACCCGCACCGCTGCCTCCACATCTTGCGGCCAGACTGCCTCGTCGGGGTGATGCGAGAGCCCTTCCGGGCTGCGCAGAAAGAGCATCGTGGACGGGCAAAAAGGGGCCATGATCATCGCGTCGTGGCCTGCGCCTGATACCAGGCGGTGAATGGGGAACTCGAGCGTTTCCAACGAGTCCTCAAGCAGATAGCTCAACTCCTCGTCGCAGGGCACGGCGGGCTGCTCGTAGCGGGTGCTGAGGGCCAGCTCGAGGTCTCGCCGCTGCGCGACTTGCTGGGCCCTGGTAGCTATATAAGCCACCAACCGCTCGCGCACCTCGTCGTACTGGTGGCGCACGTCCAGGCTAAGGCGAACCTCGCCAGGAATCACGTTGGCCGCGCCGGGCAGGGCCTGGATGATGCCGACGGTGGCGACCAGGCCAGCCTCTCCCCTGGCCTCGCGCTCGGCCAGGGTCATCCACTCGGCAGCTCCAGCTAAAGCATCGCGGCGCAGGTTCATGGGGGTGGTTCCGGCGTGACCGGCCTTACCCCGGAAAGCCACGTCCAGACGGGTCTGCCCGACAATCGCCTCGACGATACCGAGCGGATATTTCAGCGATTCCAGCACCGGGCCTTGCTCGATGTGAAACTCGAGGTAACCCAGCACCTTATCCCGGTCATAGGCCGCTTGTGGAATCCAAGCCGGGTCGAGCCCGAAGACCCGAATCGCATCAGCAACGGTAGAACCGTCCGAGTCTTTGAGCTTGAGAAGCGCTGGGTCAAAGGTTCCAGTCACGGCTTTGCTGCCGAGAAAAGGCACCCCGTAGCGCACCCCTTCCTCTTCGGAAAAAGCCACGACCTCGAGGGCAAAAGGCAATCTGCGCCCTTGCAGACCTTTCACCAAGGCCAGGCCCAACATCACCCCCAGCGGCCCGTCGTACTTGCCCGCGTCCTTGACAGTGTCCACGTGCGAGCCAATCAGAAAAGTTTTACCGCCAGGCTTGGTGCCCTCATATCGCCCGATGACGTTTCCCACACCGTCTACCCGCACTTCCATTCCCAACTCCCCCATCCAGGACGCGAGCGCCGCGTGAACCTCGCGCATCGGCGGAGAGAGAAAGGTACGGGTGAGCTTGCCTTTTTCCTCGGAGAAGCCCGACAGCACCCTACAGCGGCTTATGGCCTGGCCCGCCAAGTCTTTAGAATCCATTCACACTCCTCGAGCCTTCAGCCTTCATCTCAACTGCCTCGATAAGTGCTATATCCGAAGGGTGAAAGCAGTAGCGGGACGTGATAATGCCCCTGCGGGTCGGCAATCCCGAAGCGGATAACCACCTCGTCGAGAAAGGGCGGGTCGGGCAAGCTGTAGCCCTGCGATTTGAGGTAGGCCGCAGCATGGAAAACCAGCTCGTATACGCCGGGCTCCAGCCGCTCTCCCCAGAGCAAAAGCTCGTCGGTGCGCCCGTCAGCGTTGGTGGTGGTGGCTTTGACAAAAGCCCGTCCCCCGCTCAGATTCAGCTTAAAGAGCTCAATATCCACGCCCGCCGCAGGTTTGCCCGCAGCCAGGTCGAGAACGTGGGTGGAAAGCCGGGCCATACAAGCTATTCTCTGCGGGCCAAGGCCAGCCGCAGGCCCAGCCCGATAAACAAGCAGCCCACGATGCGCGACTGCACCCGCACGAAGCCCGGATGCCGCAGCAGCCAAGCCCGAACGCTCGAGGCCGAAATCGCCAGAGTGGTCGCATAAATTACCAATACTCCTACAGTAATAAAACCCAGCACGATGAATTGCAGCGTTACGAGGCCGCGTTCGTGGTGGATGAACTGCGGCAAAAAGGCCGTGAAGAACAGCGCGGTTTTGGGGTTCAGGAGGTCGGTCAGCAGGCCCTGGACGAAGGCTTGCCGGGGTGTGATGGGGGCGACGGCGTGGGCCGCGAGGCCGTGTTTATCTAAAAGGGTACGGATGCCAATGTAGACCAGATAAACCGCCCCAGCAATTTTCACCACACCAAAAGCCAGGTCTGAAGCCATCAGCAGTGCCGAAAGCCCCAGCGCAGCTGCCAGCACCACCCCCAGCGAGCCCACTAAGCTGCCCAGGCAAGTCGCCAGGCCCACCACGCGGCCCCCGGAGATGCTGCGCGAGAGAATCAGCATCGAGCTTGGCCCCGGCAGCAGGGCCAGGGCTATGGAAGCCCCCAACAACGCAAGCAGTGTAGACAGGTCAAACATCATCTCTCCTAAGGATCTTTGGCCCCCTGCTGATACCAAGCCCCCAGCAGGTTGCGCTCCTCGGGCTTCATGCCGGTGATGTTGCCCAGGGGCATGTAGTTGGTGTTGACCGAAACCTGAATAATCTGGTCTTTGAGGCTCAGGATGCGCTCGGGAGTGTCCAGCATAATACCCGCTGGGGCCGAGGCAAAACCTGCTTGGCTGGGATTGGCAGCGTGACAACTGGCGCAGCGCTGAGTAACAATGGTCTGCACCTGCGCGAAAGTTGCCGGCTGTGTGCTGGCAGTAGCCACCGCTTTGGGGGCGGTTAGGTAAAAAGCACCGACCACGATCACCCCAGCCAGAACCAGCAGATAGGGCATGGCCCCACCCTGCTCGAGGGTGATGTGGTGTTCCTTCTCGGTCACATTGATGAAGTGCCGCACCGCCACCCCCGCCACAAACAACAGCATCAGGATGAGCCAGTTGAGGTTGCTGGCATAGGTGCTGGGAAAATGGTTGGAGATCATGGTGAAGAGTACCGGCAGAGTGAGGTAGTTGTTGTGGCGTGAACGCAGTTGCACCCAGCTCACGAAGGCTGGATCTAAGGTCTTGCCCTCCTGGGCAGCTTTCACCAAAGCCTTCTGGGAGGGAATAATTACGAAGAAAACATTGCCCGCCATGATGGTGCCGAGCATGGCCCCAATATGGATAAAAGCTCCACGCCCGCTAAAAATGTGGCTCAGACCCCAGGCCGTGAGTCCCACCAGAACCAGGGCTGTCAACATAAACAGGTCGGGTTTTTGCAGGAGCGGGGTGCGCGAAAGCCCCACGTAAACTAGCCAGGCCACGACCAGGCTGCCCAGGGCAATAGCAATTGCCGCAGGGCTCGAGAGCGTGCTGTTGGGATTTAGCAAAGCCACTCTGGGGTCGGCATAATACACAATCACCAAGAGCAAAAACCCGGTAATCCAGGTGAAGTAGGCATCCCATTTGAACCAGTGCAGGTATTTGGGCAGTTCCTTGGGTGCGGTTTTATATTTTTCCAGGTAATAAATTCCGCCCCCGTGAATCGTCCAGATGTTGCCCGAAAGCTCATCTCGCACCCCCTGCCGCTCGAGGGAGTTCTCCAAGAAGATGAAGTAGAAGCTGGCCCCAATCCAGGCAATGGCGTAGATGACGTGAAAAAACCGCACCAGCAAGTTGAGCCACTCCCGGGCATGGGCATCCCAACCCCCCAACCGGGCAATTACTTCACCCAAAACCAGCAGGGCCAGGAGCCCCATCAGCCAGGGCCAGCGGACTGTACGCAAACGGTCTTGTTGCAGTGGATTCACGAACTAAAACCCCCCTCGAGGCTATCAGATAAACGAAGCCGGGCAATCTGGTAAATCTGCCCCAGGGCTTCTTCCAGTTCGTCGGCTCGAGAATGGGCCATCCGCCTGTGCATAGCGGCTAAAACCTCGAGCTTGGTCTTGCCCTTGACCGCAAATATGAAGGGAAAACCAAACTTGGCGGTATAGCGCTGGTTCAGATTTTGGATTTGCTCGTATTCATCGGGGCTCAAGCTGTCTAAACCGGCACCTTTTTGCTCAATTACCGAGGCCTCAGCCATTTTAGCTCTGCTGCCCAGGTCGGGGTGGGCACGAATCAGGGTCAACTTCGCGGCAACCGGAGCCCGCTCCACCATCTCACACATGGCCCTATGCAGTACCCCCACACTACTCCAGGGCCGCGTGACCCACACCTGCTCTGCTACCCAGGGTGAACCCTCGAACACCCAGCCCACAGCCTTTACAAAGTCTTCGCGGGACATCTGGTTAAGGGTAGCGAGGGCCAGGGGCATAGACAAATCACCCTGATTCTACCGGTGTCTTCCCCGATTGGGCTATAGCAGCGAAGAAAAAACTGGGGTTTGTCTGGACACAATTCAAGCGGTGATTACCAAGGAGGCCAGGTCGCGTGGGTACTGCGACAGCACCCGGCAGCCGGTTTCGGTGACGAGCAGGGTGTCAGAATGACGAAACCCGGCAAAATCCGGAACATAGAGCCCCGGCTCGGCGGAGAAAATCATGCCTGGCTGGATGAGGGTGGGGTCGTCGAGGTCGAGAAAGGGGTGCTCGTGCCCCTCGAGGCCGAAGCCGTGGCCGGTGTGGTGGCGCATCAATTCGCCCAGGCCCAACTCACCCCGGATGAAGCTCGAGACCTCCTGCTCTACCTCAGCACAGGTACGGCCTGGACGAAGCGCCGCAAAGGCTACGTCCTGCGCCGCCAGCATGGCATTGAAATACTTGACAAAGTCCTCGGAGGGCTCCCCGACGAGCAGGGTACGCTCGAGTTCAGACTCGTAGCCACCCATCAGGGCATAGGCTCCCGTCACCAACACGTCGCCCGGCTGTACACCGCCGCCCTGGTGCAGGCCGTGCGGGTTGGCGGTGTTGGCCCCGCGAATAAACATAGCGTTGGCGGGCAGACCCTCGCGCGATTTGGGCACGTAACGCGAGCCGAGCGCCGCCAGCATTTCCCGCGTAGCCTCGAGGCTCGAGCCCTGCGAAACCATCAGCTCACTGGCCCCAACCCCAATTTTGTCTTGCAGGATGCGGTGGGCACGGTCTCCCCAGCGGCAGGCTTCCTCGATGAGTGCAATTTCGGCGGGGCTTTTGACCATCCGGGCATCGTCAATCAGCTCGAGGTGCTCTGACACGGCCTGCCCCAATACCTGACTGAGCTTCGGCCCCCGGTAGCCCCAGCGGTTCTCGTAGCCATCGTGGTCGGCGACCAAGCGTTTATTCTTCAGACCTAACTCCATCAGCAAATCAGCTAGGTACAGCATGGGATGCCGTCCCGAACCGCCACCCGGATATTCCGGGTAGGTCTGGACAGTTTCGATGTGGGGACACTGGGTGCGCAGGTGATCGGTCTCGAGCTGGGGAATCAGCATCCCCGGTTTGCCATTGACCGGAACTACCAACGCCACCGGACGCTCGGTCTTGGCAAAGAAAAATCCGCACAGGTAGCTGACCCGCACTGGCCCAAAGACCACCATACCCGCGAACCCAGCAGCCTCAACACGCCCCTGCAAGGTTTTTACTCGGCTTTGATATTCGCTGGCGGTAATTTCCAACCGCTCCATCAGTACATCCTCTGGATATCGAGTTGGTTGAGGAGTGGCTGCCCGTCCAGATAGCGCCGCAGGTTCTGGCAAAAAAGCTCGGTCAGGCGGGCGTTCTCGAGGGCGCTGGTGCTGGCCGAGTGGGGATAAATGGTGACCTTAGAATGCGTCCACAGCGGGCTATCGAAAGGTAGTGGTTCGACGGCAGCAACATCGAGGGCGGCGTGAGTCAGTTTGCCAGAGTCCAGGGCCTCGAGCAGGTCAGATTCGACCAGCACGGCTCCCCTGGCAATATTAATGAGCACCCCGCCGGGCTTCATTGCCGCAAAAGCAGCCTTGTTCATCAAGCCTTCGGTCTCGGGGGTGTGGGGGGTGATGAGGCAGGCAAAATCGGCCTGGGCGAGCATCGGGTGAAGCTCATCCCAAGCAAAAAGCTGATCCACCCCCAACGCTGTCGCGCTTTCCCGGTTGTTGCGGCGTTTGTTGGCGATCACCCGCATCTCGAAAGCTTTGGCCAGGCGAGCGATTTCGCGCCCGATGTTACCCAGCCCGACAATGGCTAGGGTCTTGCCGGTCAGTTCCTCGGTGGCGAAGCGTTTCCAGAGGTGTTCCTGCTGCTGTTGGCGGGCTAATGAAGCCTGCTTGACCTGCTCGAGCAGCACCATCAGCACGAACTCCGCCAGCGGCCTGGCATGAACCCCACTGGCAGTGGTGAAAACCACTCCCATACGGCTATAGTCCTGGCGCTTGACGAACTGCCCAATACCTGCACTGGTAGCCTGAACCCAGCGCACCTTTTGGGCTCGCTCGGGAAGTTGAGCCAGCCCGGTATAGTCGAAGTCGAAGAGGATTTCCGCTTCAGACAGCAGCGCTTCCCATCGGGTTTGCTCCTGGGGGCTGCGTTGCAAGGGTTGCCCCAGGTGGTCGGCGGGATAGCGCGGCTTGGGCAGGAGTTCGGGGTGATACAGCACCTCGAGCCGGGAATCCACCGCCCGTATGCGCTCGACGTGTTCAGGCTCGAGGTAGGAACAAATCAACACTTTGGTCATCAGAAATCCTCTGCACTAGGGCTTGCGCATCTGCTGAGCGAAACGACCCCCGATTTCCATCACCGCTTGGGCCAGCGCTGGAATACGTTCATCGCTAACTCGGCTGGTTGGGCCAGACAGACTCAGGGCCGAAACCACCGCCCCCGAACTGCCGCGCAAGCCCACCGCAATACAGCGCACTCCCTGGGCATATTCCTCGTCGTCAAAGGCATAGCCCTGAGCATGCACTTGTTCCAGCTCACGCTGGAGGGCCTCGCGGCTGGTAAGGGTGTTGGGGGTGAGCGCTGTGAGCCCGGCGTACTCGAGGGTTTCCTCGAGCATGGGTTCACGAAAATCCGCCAGGAATACCTTGCCTACTGCGGTACAGTGCAGCGGAACCAGGGTGCCAATGGGGTTAGAAACCCGAACTATCGCCGCCGACTCGACCTGATTCAAATAGATTGCCCAAGTGCCATACAAGGCCGCCAAGCTGGCCGTTTCCCCGGTGGCATCGACCAGGGCTCCCAAATGTGGCCCGGCAAACTGGGTAAACTCGTATTTCAGCAGCATGGCCCGGTTAATCTCGGCGATACCGCGCCCTACGCCGTAGCGTTTGGACTCCTGATACTGCACCACGTAGCCCAGGCTGACCAAGGTCTGCACCAGGCGGTGAACGGTGCTGGGTGGGAGCCCAACCTCGGCAGCTAACTCGGTCACTGCCAATGGCCCCCTCGAGCGAGCAAACACCTCGACCAGTTGCAAGGCTCGTTCCACCGCCCGCACCGAGCCGCTAGCAGTTTCGTGGTTTTCGAGCATGATTTTCGCCATCAGGCCCACATCCGCAAGCTCGCCGTAGAGTTCATCTGGCCGTAGAGAAACTCCACAAACTCCGGTAAGCGGGCCTGGCCTGCCCTCTCCCGCATCTCGCGCACAGCCTCATCGCCATACCAGTAGGAGGCGATAAACGGCCCGCGGAAGGGATGAGCGGCGAAGCGCAACCGGCCCTCGAGCCAGACTTCCTGTGGGAAGGCAGTTTCTTGCAGGAACGCCCGTACTTTCTCTAAGGGCCAGCCCTCCCCCATCTGATACCAAGCCGCGCTGGTGGCCGCCGCCGAACGTAGCCTGCGCAAGGCCAGATGGAGCACGTCGTCACTCGATTCCACCCAGCCAATCAGGTGAATCCCTTGGTCGCCAATGCCCTCTTGGATAGCCCCCACTACGGTGTTAGCCGTACAAAGCAGCGCGTCAGGCGAGCTTTTGCCGGTTCTAGCCCCCTCGAGGGTGTAGAGCAGTTGGGTCGAGTGACCCGGAAACACTTCATGACAGACGAGGTGCTTGAGACCCGAGGGGGTAAAGTGTAGGTCGGCGTTCAAGTCCATCTGGCCCTTGTTGAAGCTGCACCGGGCGCTGTAAGGTACGCCCCGCACCAGGTTGAGCCGCATATGGTAGTCCCCGGTAGGGAAAATCCGCTCATCAGTGCGCTGCTGGGCCTCGGTCATCAGGGATTCAAAAAGGGTCTCGAGCTTCTGTGGCTCCACAAAGCGCTCGGCTTCCCAGCGAGCTACCCGCTCGGCCAGACCGCCCAGGCGATATCCGCTGGCCAACAGCAACTGGTCTAGTTCGGCTTGCATGGCCTGTAGCTGCTCGGGGGCCACCGGCTGGGCCGGCACGCCTACCAAGCGCTCGAGTTTCTCAGCGAATCCCAGCTCCTGTCCACTAAAAAGCTGGGCTGCCGCACGCAGCGAATCGGTCATGTCGAGCAAAAACCGTCGGCGTGGCCCTGGGAGATAGCTTTTAGCCTGCGCTCCAAGGGTCTCCAATTGCTCAAAAGCCTCGTCCCAGCCAGAGAGTTCGGTAGGAGAAAACAGTTGGTCTCCCAGGTAAATCGGTACCAAGCCCTCCGAATCGAGGGCTCCTTCACCCCCATTGAGGCGGCGCTCGAGGCGATCCATACCAATAGTTAGTGCACTCAAGCGCTCTCCTAGCACCTGGTCGGGTTTATGAGCCGGGGTGTGCGGGTCAATCATTGCATCCTCCATAGAAGCGGTTTTGGATTCCATAGGCTATCTTATTCCGTAGAATGGAATCTACTCCTTTTGGAAGTTATTGACAATACTACTCTATCTCGATAAAGTTGCAATCACATCTACCCCGAATCATCTCCGCTGGAGCGGCTCAGGGTAGCGTTGTAGGAGGTGGCTGAGGTGGGGATACTTATGCAGTATAGGCCGATGGGTGGGCTGTTGGTTGGTGCTCTTATTCTGCTAGGCGGAATCTCTCTGGCTCAAGAGAAAGGGGGAACCCTGACCGTGGCCCTGGGTTATGACATTGATACCCTCAATGTGTACTCGACGGGCTATCTGGGTGACGTACAAGCCGCGGTGGCCGAGGGTTTGCTGGCACCCGATGCCAAGGCCCAGTACGTGCCGGTACTGGCGACCGAAGTGCCCACCCTCAAGAACGGAGGCATCAAACTAACTGACGGGGGGCAAAAAATGGTGATTACCTATCACCTGCGCCCTGGAGTCAAGTGGTCGGATGGTCAGCCTTTTACCTGTGACGATGTGACCTTCACCTGGGAAGCGGTAAAGAACCCCAAGTTCATCGCCGAATCCAAGGATGGCACCGAGGACGTGGACCACATCGAATGTCCCAACTCCCAGACCGCAGTGGTCTACTACAAGCACGTAGCCCCCGACTTTGCTTCTACCTTGTTTACTTTTGGCATACTGCCCAAACACACCCTCGAGGGCAAAGATCTCAACACCGACTCCTACAATCAAAAACCTCTGGGTACCGGCCCCTTCGTAGTCAGTGACTGGGCCAAGGGGCAGTATGTAATCACCAAGCGCAATCCCCTGTACTGGCGCAAGGATGCCAGTGGTCAGCAACTGCCCTACTTGGATAGCATTATTTTCAAAATTATCCCCGATGCCAACACGGCCGTCACCCAGCTCAAGTCGGGTGAGGTGCAGATGGCCTATAACGTGCCTTATTCGCAAGTAGAAAGCCTCAAGCAAGTGGCGGGCCTCAAAATTCTCAAGAACCGCATCCTGTCCTGGCAACACCTGGATTTCAATTTCCGCAACCCGGTCTTACAGGATATCAACGTGCGTAAGGCCATTGCCTATGCCATTAATAAAGAGGCCATCTCTAAGGCCCTGGGGGGCTTCCCCGAAGCTATTGATTCGGTGGTTCTGCCGGTCTTCCCTTTCTATAACCCCAATCTCCCCAAATACACCTACGACCCCGCCAAAGCCAAACAGCTTCTAGATGCCGCAGGCTATACCCTCGGCTCCGATGGCATCCGGGCCAAGGGTGGCAAGCGGCTAAGCTTCAAGATCATGTCCCAGTCAGGCCGTACCAACGACGAGGTGGCCCAACAAGTCATCATCGCCAATCTGAAGGATATCGGTATCGAGGCCATGCCAGATAACAAGGCCGGAGTAGCCTTCCGAGAAGCGCGTTATAAGGGAAACTACGACCTCTTCTACTCGGGTTGGATTACCTCTGCCGACCCCAACTACTGCGTGTTTTTCTGCTCGGATGGCCCCAACAACGGTCAGGGCTATAGCAATCCCAAGCTGGATACGATTCTCAAACAAGCCCAAAACACCATTGACCCCGACAAGCGCAAAGAGCTGCTGTTCCAGTTTCAAGACATCCTGGCAAATGATGCTGTAAGCCTGCCCATCACCACCAATCCCTCGATTATCGCCGTTACTGACAAACTACAAAACTTTGTTCCCAACCCCACCAACATGACCAACTTCGTGGATACCAGCCGCTGGTGGCTTAAGCGCTAATATTCGGTTGCTACCCTGTCCGAAGTAGCTCTTGGACAGGGTAGCCTGCTTATGGAGGGGCAGATTCGTGAGTGTACGGTTTGTCTTTTTGCGTGTTTTGGGGATACTCCCTCTGCTGCTGGGGGTCTCGCTAATTTTGTTCGCTGTGCTTCACCTGGCCCCCGGCGGCCCGCTTGACGTATATGCGGATAACCCTTCAGTGAGCCAAGAAGCCTTGCGGGAAATGAAGGTGGCTCTAGGGCTGGACAAGCCGCTACCGATTCAGTATCTGGCCTGGGTAGGGGCTTTTATGCGGGGACAGTGGGGCTATTCCTATCGCACCGGAGACCCGGTGGTACAGGATATCGCCAGCCGCATACCCGCTACTTTGGCCCTGGGGGGCACAGCCTTTTTGCTGTCCTTGCTCATCGCTATACCCCTGGGCATTTTGAGCGCGGTGCGGCGCTACTCGGCTTTGGATCATGCGGTAACGTTTACTTCTTTTCTGGGCATCTCCATGCCGGTCTTCTGGCTGGCACTGATGCTGCAACTGCTATTTGCGGTGTATCTGCACTGGCTGCCCTCGGCAGGCATGGTCACGATTGGAGATGGTTCTCTGGTAGACCGCCTCAAACATCTGGCCCTACCCGCCTCAATTCTGGCGGTGGCCTCGGTGGCGGGCTGGAGCCGCTATGTGCGCTCGAGCATGACCGATATACTCTCCCAAGACTTCGTGCGCACCGCCAGGGCCAAGGGGCTGTCCGAGCGCATCGTGATTTACCGCCACGCCCTGCGCAACGCGCTGATTCCCGTCATCACGGTGGTGGCGCTGGACTTCGCTACCATCCTCTCAGGGGCCGTCATCACCGAGACCATCTTCGCCTGGCCGGGTATGGGGCGGCTCTTCATAGACTCCATGAACGGGCGTGACTATCCGGTGTTGATGGGGTTGATGATGCTGGGTTCCTTCGCTCTGGTGCTGACCAACTTTCTCACCGACCTGATTTACGCTCTGGTAGACCCCCGGATTTCCTATGGATAAAAGCCAGTCCATTCCCCGCTGGCTTCCCCGGCGAGAGTCTTTTCTCGGTCAGGTCTTGCACCGCTTCTTCAAGCACAAACTGGCCGTAGCTGGCTTAGGCATTCTGGTCTTGCTGGGGTTGGTTTCCATCCTGGCCCCAGTGCTCACGCCGTACGGATACGATCAGCAAAACGTGGCCCTGATGGGGCAGCCTCGCTCACCCAGCTCCCAACACTGGATGGGCACCGACGAACTGGGCCGTGACAGTTTCACTCGAGTGCTGTACGGGGCTCGAGTCTCTCTGAGAGTCGGGCTTTTGAGTGCACTGGTCGCCACCTTGCTGGGTACCTTGGTGGGGGCTTTGGCGGGCTTCTACGGACATTGGGTTGACCCCTTGCTGATGCGCTTTACCGATGTGATGCTCTCGATTCCGCTACTGCCCCTGGTCATATTGCTCTCGGGGATACTCCACCCCAGTGTCGCGCTGTTGGTAGGGATTATCGGTGGGCTGGGGTGGATGAGCACTGCCCGCATCGTGCGGGGACAGTTTTTGAAGCTGCGCTCGGCGGAGTATGTGGAAGCCATTCGGGCCCTGGGGGGCTCTAACAACCGAATCATGTTCCGCCACATCCTGCCCAATACTGTCGGCCCCATCGTGGTAGCCACCACCCTTTCGGTGGGCAACGCCATCCTCTTGGAGTCGGCCCTTTCCTTTCTCGGGCTGGGCGTGCAGCCCCCCACGCCCACCTGGGGCAACCTGCTCAACGCGGCCCAGGGTTGGCTTTCCCAAGCCCCCTGGCTGGCCCTGTTTCCGGGCCTATTTATCTTGATTACGGTGCTAGCAATCAACTTTCTGGGCGATGGGTTGCGTGATGCACTCGACCCTCGCTTATAGCCCTCACCCCAGCCCCCTCTCAGAGGTAGAGCGGTTTTCAAAGGAGGCAGATGAAAGTTACGATTATCGGTTCTGGAGCCATCGGCGGGCTGGCGGGTTCGTACATGAGCCAAGCCGGCTACGAGGTAGTGCTGGTAGACCGCTGGAAAGAACACGTGGCAGCGATGAATGCCCAAGGGCTGTTTATAGACGGCATTCGTGGCGAGATGATCATCCCGGTCAAAGCCCTAACCCCTGACCAGTTGCCCGCGCACCTCGAACAAAACGGGCCGCTCGGGGCTGTTCTGATCGCCACCAAGTCGCAGCACACCGAGGGCGCACTGCGGCAGATTCTGCCGCTGATATCACCTGAGACTTTTATCGTCTCCTTCCAGAACGGTTTCAACGAGCCGGTCATAGCCGGGGTTTTGAAGGAGGCCGGGCTAGGCGGCATGGAGCGGGTGGTAGGCTCGATTCCCAACTACGGTGGCGCACTCGTAGACCCCGGCTACCTCGAGTTCGTCCACGAGGGGCCGATTCAACTGGGCGAGATGAGCACCGCAGAGTTCACTCCCAGGCTTTTGGAGCTGACCAAGATGCTCGAGTCGCTCACCAAGGTTCAACTCTCGCATAACATCTGGGGGCAAATCTGGGCCAAGGAGGTTTACTCTCAACAAGTGATCTTTAGCGCCCTAGCCGACGCTCGTATCCACCAAACCCTGGGGGTGGAACGCTACGCGCGGGTGGCGGGTGCGGTGGTGCGAGAGGCGCTGGAAATCGCCGAAGCCAATGGAATCACAGTGGAAGCCTTCGACTTCTTCGACCCCGCCAACTACAAGCCCAAAACCCCGGCGGACACACAGAAGCTGCTTGACAACATCAACCACGCCATGTGGCTGCTCAAAAAAGACCAGCAGCCCAATCAACACGAGTTCAAGAAGAAAGGCTCGGGCATTTGGTGGGATATCGTCTACCGCCAGCGGCCCTCGGAGGTCGGGGACATGAGTTCACACCTGATCCGCTACGGGAAGGCGGCGGGGGCGGATACCCGGCTAGTAGAGAAGCTCTCGGAGATGATTCTTGAAATCGAGCGCGGCGAGCGCCAACTGGGCTTTCACAACTACGACGAACTCGAGGCTTACGTCCGCAGCATCGCAAAGGAGTTGCCATGAGCGACAAACGTCTCGGCGTGGGGGTGCTGGGAGCCCACGCCTGGGCCGAGAAGGCCCACCTGCCCGGCTACGCTGCCTTTGAGCGTGCCCGCTTGGTTGCCATCTGCGACATCGTGCCGGAGCGGGCACAGGCCATGGCCGAGAAGTTCGGTATTGAGAAGGTGTATACCGACCACCGTGAACTCCTGGCCGACCCCGAGGTGGAGATGGTGGACGTGTGTACCCCCACCGACACCCACCTGCCCCTCAGCTATGCGGCCATTGAGGCTGGGAAACACGTACTGTGCGAGAAACCTTTGGCCCGCGAGGCCAAGGATGCCTTCGCCATCGCCAAAGCCGCGGAAGAAAAAGGCGTGCGTACCAAGCTGGGTTTCACCTTCCGCTACTCACCTGCCATCCGGCAGATTCAAAAGTGGATTGCCGAGGGCAGACTGGGTCAGATCTTCCACGTACACGGCCTCGAGCAAAACTCCCAGTTCCTCGACCCCTATTTTCCACTGCGGCAAGTGCCCGAAGGAGCCGACTGGAACAAGCTGATTCCCAGCAGCATCGTAGGCTACGGCTCGCACCTGCTGGACTTGGTACGCTGGTGCGTAGGGGAGTACAAAAGCGTGGCCTCGACCATGCAGAACTTCGTGCCCGAGCGGGTGGTGCGGGGCTACGGCCAAGACCTCCAGCGCATCGAGGTCGAGGACGGCACGGTGGCGATTGCCGAGTTTGCATCAGGGGCACACGGGATGCTGCAAACCTCGTATATCGCGGTGGGCAACTATCCCGGCGTGGAGCTGCGGGTCTATGGCTCCAAGGGTGCGGCGGTGGCTCGGCTGGTCACTGAGTTCGGGGTGGCTGAGACCCTGCACTTCGCCACGCCCAACCAGGTGGAGTTCAAAAAAGTCGAGCTGCCGGTCTGGGCTTATCCACCCGGAACCGACCTGCACACCCCCTGGCCCGAACTCTATTACCGCAATTTGGTGCGGCATTTCGTGGACGAGATTTTAGACCATACCCCCCAGGAATGCACCTTCTACGACGGGGCCAAAAGCCAAGAGGTGGTGGATGCCATCGTGCAGGCCCACTTTGAGCGGCGCTGGGTGGATTTGCCATCCGCTCTCCCCAAAGGAGCAAGGAGGTGAGTTCGCAGGCCCTGCTCGAGCGATTTCTGAAGTTGTACACCGAGTTTCGACCGGTGGACGCGACTTTTATGGGGCTGGACGGTCATGACCATCGCCTCCCACCTGCCGATGCAGGGGCTATCGAGCGCGAAGGTTTGACCCTGGAAGAATTGCGTCAGGAAAGTGATAAGCTCCCGCCCGGAAACTCGAGCATTGAGCGCTTGGAAACCCAAATGCTACAAGCGCAAATCCGCGTCGCCATCCGCGAGTTGCAGCAACGCCCGCGCTACCACAATCCGGCCTGGTTCACGGGCGAAGTCGCCTTCGGCCTGATTTCACTGCTGCTGCCGAGCGACCCGCCGCGCAATCCCGAAGATTTGCGGCAAAGGCTAGGGGCCATCCCCGATTTCCTGAAGTCGGGCCAACAGTGGTTAGCCAATCGGGCGATTCCCGCCGATTGGGTGCAGCGGGCGAGACTCGAGTGCAGTGCGCTGGGTCGGCTGCTAGACCAGGGGCTGCGGCTTCACCGGTTCTGGTCGGAACAGCTCGAGCGGCCCACACAGTCTGCAATTCAAGCGATCCGCTCTTTCGCAGCGGGTCTGGAGTCTCACTCCCAGGCCAACCCCGCTTGTGGCGAGGAATACCTCGAGTTCCTGATGCGTGAGGCCCACGGGTTGCCCCTTGGCCCCCAAGAAGCCGAAGTGTTGGCGCTAGAGGGCTTCCAGCGCTACCGCAACGAACTCGCAGGGATGGCGGCCCAACTCGACCCATCTCGAGACTGGCGAGAGCAGTTGGCAGCCTTAGAAAACGAGCATCCCGCGCTGGAGGACGTGATTCCGACCTATGAGCGGTGGAATCAGCGGGCGCTCGAGCAGGCTGACGCAGCAGGATTGGTGACTCCAGCTCGAGACTACAGCCTGAGCTTCCAGATTTTGCCGGAGTGGGCCAGGGGTATCGCCGGGGATTTATATTTCTTATTTTATCGCTCGCCGCCAGCAGGCCGGGCCTCGAGTGGCAGCGTCTATTGGGTTTTCCCTCCTGGAGACAATGTCAATGCCTATCTGCGCGGTCAAAACTTCGCTACCATCAAGATTACCCACGTCGTTCACCACGGCTCTATCGGCCACCACACCCAAAATGCCAGGGCCAGGGCTTCGCAGGTTCGCCTAGGACGGCTGGTCGGAACGGATTGCGCTGCGGGGATTGCAATGCTCTCGGGCGGCACAATGATTGAAGGTTGGGCCTGCTACGTGCAGGATTTGATGCTGGAGGCCGAAAACTTCTATACCCCCAGAGAGTGGCTGGTACTCAAGCACGCCGAGCTGCGCAACGCTGCGATGTGCCTGGGGGATCTTCGCTTGCACCGAGGGGTCTGGAACTTAGAGCAGATGCGGGCTTTCTACCGCGAGGAAGTGGGGATAGCCGCAGGGCGAGCCTGGTCGGAAACCGCCCGCAACTCGCTTTATCCAGCCACCCGGCTGATGTACTGGCTGGGAACGCAGGCCATAAGAGATTTGCGAGAGAAACTCGGTGGGGAGCTTCGAGCCTTCCACGACAAGCTTCTGGAATTTGGTTCGGTTCCAGTGACCTGGGTCGCCAGGGAACTCTCCACTCACCCCCAGCGTGGCTAACTCGCACCCCCGCTTTCTCTCCTTCAGGCCACTATCCCTCTAACCCCTCTGGCTTAGGATAACGCTATGAAGCGTCGCAAGACCCCAACTGTCTGGATTGGCAATGTACCCATGGGCAGTAACCATCCAGTGCGTGTCCAATCCATGACCAACACCGCCACTGCCGACATCACCGCTACCGTTGCCCAGATCGCAGCCCTGGCCAGGGCGGGCTCGGAAATCGTGCGCATCACGGTTAACGACGAAGATGCCGCTCAGGCCGTACCGGAAATCAAGGAACGTCTGCTGGCGCTGGGGTTTACCACTCCACTGGTGGGAGATTTTCACTTCAATGGCCATCTGTTGCTGCGCAAATATCCCAAGATGGCGGCTGCTCTCGATAAACTGCGCATCAATCCGGGCACAGTAGGCAAAGGCAAGCAGCAAGACCCCAACTTCAAGACCATGTGCGAGGTGGCTGTCGAACTCGATAAGCCAGTGCGCATCGGGGTGAACTGGGGTTCGCTCGACCAAGGGCTTCTGACCGAGCTGATGGATGCCAATGCCAAGAACCCTGAACCCCAGGATGCCCATCAGGTTATGCTCGAGGCCTGTGTGGAGTCGGCGCTGCGCTCGCAGGAGTGGGCGCTCAAGTACGGCATGAAGCCAGAGAAAATCGTACTCTCGGTCAAGATTTCCAACGCCCTGGATTTGTGGCAGGTCAACCGGGAGTTGGCCCGACGCACCGATGCCGTGCTGCACCTGGGTCTGACCGAGGCGGGCATGGGAACCAAGGGCATCGTGGCCTCGGCGGCAGGCCTGACCCCCCTGCTGTCGGAGGGCATCGGCGATACCATCCGGGTGTCGCTCACCCCTGCTCCGGGCGAGACCCGCACCCGCGAGGTCGAGGCCGCGCTAGAGATCTTGCAAGCACTGGGTATCCGCCAGTTTGCCCCCACGGTGAGCAGTTGCCCCGGCTGTGGGCGCACCAGCAGCAGTTTTTTTCAGGAATTGGCACTACAGGTCTCGAGGCAGCTGAGCGAGGGGATGTCGGCCTGGCGCAAGCAGTATCCTGGCGTAGAAAACCTCAAGGTAGCGGTAATGGGTTGTGTAGTGAATGGTCCTGGAGAGTCCAAGCACGCCGATATCGGAATTTCGCTGCCCGGCACGGGCGAACACCCCAGGGCTCCGGTATACATAGACGGCCAGTTAGCAACCACCTTGCAGGGTGAGACTATCGCTACCGACTTTATGCAGTTGGTGCAAGACTACATCGAGCGGCGCTTTGGCAAGCAGACCGCATAATACCGATTTCAGATAGATAAAGACTATGCGGGTATCCACCCACTAGAGCTTCAATCCCTCTAGAGCAGTTTTCAGAAAGAATAGGACAGTCTAATCCGTTAGAAAGACTGTACCAAGCTCCTTTTGGCCGCCATGAGTAGTAGCAAAAATAGCGGAAACCGCGATAGTGAGAGGAGCTAAAAAACCTCGCCAAGGTTATGACTCGAAGTCGGGTCGAGGCTGGATAGGGGATTTCTATAGCACTCTTCAAAATAAACGAGTTGTGGTAGGGGCAGGCCCAGGGGAATTTTCCGGCTGCTAGGCTCGATTAACCGGGTGGTAGGAGAGAACTTTGACGACCTGCACCGCAGCGTAAAAGAGCGTTGGAAAGAGGTCGAAACCTACGAACCCCCCAACCTCGAGGGGTTTGCTAATGCCCTGGATTCCTGGCAGCCAGGTTAAACCCTCTTGCTCCTGCAAATCAGTACAGCACGAAGGCCGCCCAGTAGGCTGGATGGGCCAATTGGGGTTGATGCAAGAACTCGAGCTGGGTCTGACGCAGCGCCTCCTCGGGCGATAGACCGGCTTTAAGGTGCTCGAGCAAACGGGGTGAAAAACCCGAGCTGCTGGCATCATTGATGTTCCATAGGGTTAGCACGGTGTCGAGATTGCCCGCCACGTAAAAAGCGTAGGCCAGGCCCACCACCCCTTCGCCCTGCACCTGTTGTCCCAACCCGGTCTCACAAGCCGAGAGGATCACTAAATCGCTTTGTAGCCGCAGCTCGAGCACCTGGCTCAAGTCCAGCACACCGTCACTATGGGAGCTGGGACTGAGCAAGACCGCCACCTCCTCGGGCGCATCGGGGTTGACGAAGCCGTGGGCAGCCAGCAACAAATAGCGGTAGTTGGCGAGACCTCCACTCTGGCTGAGGGTTTGCAGGGCCGACAAGCTGGCCTCGGCTCCCGTCCAAACCTCAGCCGCTGGAGTTAAAATCTGGGCTGCAGCAGTGACTTCTCGAGCCGTACCCGGCAGTGCCGCCCACTGAAAGTTATGCTCACGCAAAGTGTTCAGCAGCGAACGCGAGGTGTTGCTAGTAGGAAGTACCTGAGGATTGTAGGCGGGGTTGCCCAGGGCCAGCAACCCTCCGCTTCGCGGCAGTTGGCGCAACTGCCGGGCACGTTCCTGGAGGGCCGCATACACCGAGAGCGAGGGGCTGTAGCTCAGGCTGTACCGCTCGAGCAACAGCTTGCCGCCGAGTTGCAGGGTCTCGAAGGGCAAAAAGGCCAGGGGGCCATCGGGGGAGATAATCAGGTGCTGGGAGGTCGCCAGAGCAGATTGCACCGGCTCGATCAGCAAGCGGCTGAGTTCCTTGCTGAGCACCCTCCAGTCTCCAACCCGCACTGCTCCTGGCGGCGGGGGGTCGCGGGTCAAGTACAGCCCGAAGGAGCCATCTTTTAGCTGATACACCCGCTGTCCCCGCCGTTCTAGACCCAGAGCGCCATCGGGTGTGGAAAGCAGTTGCCGGTAGGCTCGCACAGTTTCCTGGAATTTGGGGGGCAGAGAGACCGCTATAGCGCTGAGCTGGTGGGGGGTTATGACCAGAATCAGCATCAACTCGTCGAGATCTATATAGCTGACAAAAGCCGTGTCGTTGGGAACGACCTGCGTAGCCTGCTGGGCCCCCAGAAGGTTGGGGTGGTTGAGCTGGGCATAACGGGGATACTGGCCCTCGAGGGTTTGCTGGTACTGCGCGTAGTCCTGGTTAAGCCGTAGCCGCTGGGCTAATAGTTGGCTGGCTTGGGGTTCTTGGGCGGTGAGCAGCTCTTGGTCGAGAGCAGCGAAGCGTTGGATGTAGCCCTCCAGCCGAGCTATTGCCTCGGCAGGCAAATCTGCGAACAGCACGGCTTGCCCACTGGCTAAGGTATCGAGCAGGGTTCGTCCCTTGACCAACTCGGATACCCGAAACAGCTCCTCGAGGTCGCCCTCCTCTTCCAAAAGCAGCATATAATTCTGATAGGTCACCAGGTTTTCACTCAGCAGGCGGCGGCGTTCTTCGGGAGGGAGGGGCTGTTGGCGCAGGCGCTCCATGGCCTCGATAGTCTGAGCATAAAGCGGCTTGGCCTGGGCTCTGCGGCCCAGTTGCCAGAGAATTAAAGCCCGGCTTCCCAGCAACCTTAGACTGGTCTGGTTATCCTGGCCCAGGCGTTTCCCCCAGCCTATCTGGGCCAGCTCGAGAAACTTCAGGGCATCGCTGGGCTGCTTCAGTTGGGAGGACACCTTGGCGAGTTCTTCCAGGGTTCTGAGGGTCTCGTAGTGGTCAGCTCCCAGTTCTTTAGGGGTATGCTGGTATAAATCGAGCAACTGTGTGCGGGCTTCTTGCGGATACCCAGCCATCAGCAGCCCTCCAGCCAGGGCTCTTTGTTCGCTGAAAGTGATAGGGCTCGATGGCCCGTAGGTTTCCAGGGCTCGAGCATAAATCTGGCGGAAGATTTGCAGGGCTTCCTCATTTTGTCCCAGACTGTTGAGGACATTCGTCAGGTTGCGCTGGGCATTGAGGGTTTGTAGGCTGCCGGGGCCAAGGGCCTGTTCGGTTTGGGCCGCCAGAGCACGCGCCAGAGGTAGGGCTTCCTCGAGTCGGCCTAGCCCAATCAGGGTAGAGACCACCCCCAACCGAGCGGTAAGGGTGTTGGGGTCACGCTCGCCCAGCAACCCAGCCAGATGCGTGGCCGCCTCTTGATACCGCGGGAATGCTTCAGCACCCCGCCCCAGACGCTCCAAAGTAAGGGCATATAAGGTGTCTTGCTCCCAAACCAAGCCCACCTCCCCGCGCAAGCTCTGACTCAGAGGTTGGCTCCGAGCAAATGCCTCCGCAGCCTCTTTCACCTTCCCCTGAGCCAAGGCCAGGTTGGCTACGTACTCGTTTTTTCCTAGCTCGAGCCACTGCGAAGCTGCACGGTCATCCACGGCTTGTAGTTGCAAATGGGCCGTCTGCAAGCTACAGCCCTGAAGCGGGGTTTTGAGCACCAGGTCGGCCTCGAGGGTGGCCTGGTTGGGCGGAGTCTGGAACCTCACTTGAAACTGAGGCTGACCCGATAGCGGCGAGGTGAGGACAGCGCCCTCGAGGCGGCTGGATATGAGCTCCGGCCCCAGCAAGTAGCCCTGTTGCTCGAAGGAAACCACCAGGGTTGCCTCGAGCGCAGTGGGCAGGGTTTTGGGGCAGTCTGGCCCCACGAACTCGAGGTGATCCAGGTGGCCCTGGTACAAGCCCTGGGCCAGCGCCAGCCCCCACAGCCAACCTGACAGCCAGGCCCAGCGCACCCTAACCTCCGAGGTTGTCGCCCATGAGGCGCTCTTCTTCGGGCGTGAGGGGGGTCATCAGCGTGACCAGCAACCCCAAAACAGGATAATCGCCCTGCAAACCATAGGCCCGCTGCAAAGCCTCGAGGGCCCAGCCAGGCTGGTGGGCCAGCCAGAGGGTGTAAAACACCTCTTTGGGCTGGCTCCCGGCGAGTTCGGCGGGTAGGGCCGGGAGTTGGGTCACCACCTGCAAGTCTTCTACTGCCACGCTGCCGTTGCCCGATTCCAGGCGCAGGCTGTACTGCCCAGCGGGCAAGGGCTGAGCCAAGGGCAAAATCAGAACCTGGTTGTAGGTCTGGCTATGAGCCTGAGCGATGGTCTGACCGTTCTGACTGAGGGTCAGGGTATAAGGCGCAGCAGCCTCGGCGTAAGGGAGCATCACCTGAGTGGCTCCCGCCAGCAAACGGTTGTGACCCAGCACCAGCAGGGGAAGATAGACCTCCCGCTTGGCGATTTCATCCCCCCGGCTGGCAGCTTCTACGGGCTGGGCGGTTGCACCACCGAACCAGCGCTGAGCCAGATTTTTGAGGTTGTCTCCGAGCGTGGCGGCCAACCCTTTGACCACTGGCGGGGCCGAGCGGGGCATCTGAATAACTAGCCGTTCTCCGGCTTTGAGGTTGCGCTTTTGCGGCTGGCCCGCAGCGTAGCCAAAACTAATTCGCGCGTCGTGCACAGCCTCGAGGGTATCTCCTTGGCAGGCCGCAGCAGTTTTGCCGGCTGCGATACTCAGGGTGTTGCTTCCCGCCAGCCAGCGTAAATCGGCGTTGGTAATGACATAGATGGGCTCCGAACAGCGTTGACCTGGCGCCAAACCCAGCAGGAGCAAAACGCCCAAACCCCATTTCATGCCACCGCCTCCTGTTTCTTGGCCTCGAGGGCTTTTTGCCTCGAGGCCACCCAGCCCACCACCCGCTCGACAATTTGCAGGGTGAAAAGCATCAACACCACGTCCACCCACAAAGCCTGCTGCGAGAAAAGCGTACCCACATATACCGCTACCACCAGCAGGGTATAGCCCATCAGCTTGCGCGTCCAGGCCAGCTTGAGCCAGTGCCGCAAGAGGGCATATATTCCCAGCAGCACGCCACCTAGCAGCAACCGCCAGCCCCAGCCTAGCGGCCTGAGCTGGCCCGAATCACGCAGCGAATAGTAGGCATTGACCAGCACCCAAACCCCCGGCATATTGCCCAGCGCGGTGCGATACCAGTCTGCGCTGGGTTGAAAGGTGCTGCCCACGAAGACCACCTGGTTTTGCAGGGCCTCGAGCGGGGGCCAGGCGGTGTAGCTCTGGGGGTTCTCGAGGGCATAGGCCGGGTAGCGCACCGCACCGCCAGAGTCCCAGGGCAGGCTATAAATCACCCGCTGCTGGCCCTGGTCGCCCTTGCCGCTCAAATCGAGGGGGTGTCCAGCCAACCGCAACGAGCAGTCTGCGCCCTGCTGGCAGCTCTTCAGTTTTTCGTAAAGGGCGGCAGCGGGCAAACCCTGCTCAAGCCAAAGCAGCAGTAGCTGCACCGAGGGTAGCTCGGAAGGCAGCGAGGGCAGCACCCCAGCCGAAACCTGGCCGCAAGACTTGAGGTCACTGCGCTGGGTAGAAAACTGCCAGAAGCGCACCACACCCTCGCTGACAAAAGTAGGAGCAGCAAAAGCCACGTGGGGGTTGGCGGCAATCTGGGGGTCGTCGAGGAGCCTCGAGTAGCGCACGCAAGTCAAGGTGGTGTGGCGAAAGGTGCGCATCAACACCAGCGGGGGATAATCTTGGCCTTGCCCCCAGCCATATTCGCGCAAGACCTGTTGCAAACGCTCGGTTCCCAGATAGGTGTAGAGCCCTTGCGCTCTGGGGGTATCCAGCCTAGCTGCAGCCAGGTCGAAGTCGAAGACGATCGCTCGAGGATGATAGCGGGCCACCCCAACCAACACCGCAGCCAGCCGGTCGTGGGGCAGCCGGGTGGGCTCACCCCAGCGGGTATAGGTTTCCTGATTGATTTCTACCAGAGCCACAGGATTTTGCTTTTCCAGGCCGTAGGGGCGGCTCCACTGCATCACCCGGTCAATGCCCTCGTTCTCCAGTGCCCGAATGTAAGGAGTCGAGCGCAACAACCCCAGACCCATAAAAAGCACCAGACCCGCCAGCAAAGCCCACCAGGGCAAGCTTTGCTGCTGTTCGGCGATAAACTCCTTACGCAGGCGATGGCCCAATGCCTTCAAGTGGGATTTGCGGTTGGGGGGCATTGGGGTAGACATAGTTTCTTGGATATGACTATAGCGCTACAGTAGCCAGGTTTTTCATAGGAGTACCCTTTTTGCTCAAAAGAGGCTCTTGAGCACGTGTGGCAGGGAGGTTTTGGTATATCGCAGTTTCCACGAACAAGCATCCACAATCTCCACAAGCAATTCAGTGCTGGGCGCTTGTTCATGAAAACTGTTTTTAACATATCGAACCAGGACTTAATTGGTGCTTAATTTGTGAGGGAATAGCCCCTATGCAAAGCGCAAATGCCCCCTGAAAAACCCACAGGTTGGCTAAACTAGGGGTGGAGCCGCCCTTCGTGATTGGACTTCGCCCTAAACCCAGCACCCTGTTCCTCGAGCGGCCCCGTTTGCTGAGGCTGTTGCCCGAGGAGTCGGGCTATGTGGTCTGGCTCGAGGCTCCCTATGGCTACGGCAAAAGCGTGCTGCTGGCCCAGTGGATGAATCGCCTCGAGGCCGAAACCTGGCGGGTGGTGTGGCTGGCGCTACCCGAAGGGGATATTT